>Ga0310695_10003142_pt1 | contig 33070 bp, 24 predicted proteins | sample RumenRJG_04DNA_FD_203882 | JGI IMG/M metagenome (GOLD analysis project Ga0310695, IMG submission 203882) | Bovine rumen microbial communities from Lethbridge, Alberta, Canada - RJG_04 (v2) (version 2) | ecosystem: Host-associated > Mammals > Digestive system > Stomach > Rumen | place: Canada... | reverse complement strand
CCCCTCTACCCCTTCGGTTATGGCCTCAGCTATACAACGTTCACATTTGGCAAGCCTTCTTATCGTAAAGGTAAGGTTGTAGTTAACGTCAAAAACACAGGTAAGTGTGAGGGTACAGAAGTCGTACAGGTATATGTGCGCAATCCTAAGGATACAGAAGGTCCGCTAAAGACTCTCCGTGGTTTCCAGCGCATCCATCTGAAAGCAGGTGAAAGCAAAACTGTTGAAATCAATATGCCGCGTGAACGCTTTGAACTTTGGGACACGGCAACCAATACCATGCGCGTTGTTCCTGGCGCATATGATGTGATGGTTGGCAATTCTTCTGCCAACGAAGCTCTTCAAAAGATCCAGGTAAAAATCAAATAAACGAAAAAAGGCTGTGCCACTATTGATCGGGCACAGCCTCTTTTCTTCCTTAAAGTCAGAAATTACTTCTCAGCTTTCTTGGTTTTTGGTGCAGCCTTCTTGGCAGCGGCCTTCTTAGGAGCCTCAATTACCTTGTCGAGCTTTGCGTGAAGCTTGTCCTCTTCGGCCTGCATCTTCTCCACCTTAGCCTGCAAACGGGTAATCTCAAGATCCTTACGCTGAATCTCGTCTCCTTGATTACGGATAGTAGTGAGCAGGGCATTCAGCTCGTCATTATCGATGCTCTCAGGATAGAGACTGTTCACACGGCTCATGAAGTCACCAAGGATGTTCATGTAGTTGGTGAAGGCATCGAATGGAGAACTGTAGATACCACGATCGAGTCCTACGTTAGAGGGCTTTGTGGTCATGAAACGGAAGTTGTTACTTGCCTGCAAGTAATCCCAATCCTGATTAATACGCGGATCGTTGGCAATGCGAACTCGGTCGGCCACGGAATAGAGTTTATTGAAAGCCTCACGCTGCATGTTATTACCGAGCCAACAACTTACGTCACGCTCCTCGTCAACCCATGAAAGTGTGTCAGGCACATTGAGATTATCAACACTCTTCATCTTAGCAAAAATCTCTGAAGGCGTAGAGAAGACAATGCCCTTCTCCTTGGCACATGCGGGCAGCGCATGGATGAAGTCAAGGATGTTACTGCTCAGTGGCTGAGCAATACCCAGAGCGGATAGTTCCATGAAGATATTGATTACCTGCTCTTCCTCAGGAAGCTGAGCAATGCGATTTACGTAGGCATCTGCAAACAAAGGATAGCCATCCCAGTCAGGATTATTGAAACGCAATGAGATATCATCTGAAAGTTCCACATCACGAAGCAACAGTTTCAGTGAAGGAGCCAACGAGCAGTTATAAACATAGTGAGGTGACTTCCAGCCAAGCACATGTTTTGCTCCTTCGGTAAGCATTCCCTTGAAGCCTAACTGTGCAGCCTGCAAACCAATGTCATCGCTATAAATGAGAGAAGAGTTTCGGAGCACAGTGGGCTTTTTGCCAAAGTATTCCTCAATCTTCTTCACCTGTTTCTTCACATCTGCAGCAAAGCACTCCTCATTGGCCAGAGAAGAAAGGCCGTGGCTATAAGGCTCAGCAAGGAATTCCACACAACCGGTCTGATTAAGTTCCTGCAGTTTCTCTAGAACCTGGGGTGCATGCATCTCCAACTGCTCAATACCTGTTCCAGAAAGAGAGAAGGCAACCTTGAAATATTTGCCATGCAACCTAATCATATCGGCCAACGTATTCAGCGCAGGCATATAAGAACGCTCAGCAATGTCGGTAATGGAGCGCTCATTCTCATAATCATCATAGTAATAATGGTCGGTACCGATGTCGAAGAAACGGTAGCGCTTGAGATGGATGATCTGATGTATCTCAAAATATAAACAAATTGTTTTCATAATATATGTATTGTTTTTTTAGCCGGCTAACCGGCCATCTGGTTATTAAAATTTAAGCCCAACCAAGGGTACGCATGTAGAGTTCTCGAATCCAAGTACCTACCTTCACCCAAGTAATCTGGTCAACTTCCTTCTTTCCTTCTTCTTTCAGATAGTTGAAGAGGCTTTCGTTTGTACAGATGCTATACATGGCGTCAGCCAGTGCGTGAATATCCCAATAGTCAACCTTAATACAGTTCGTCAGGATTTCTGCACAACCACTCTGCTTGGAAATAATCGAAGGCGTTCCACACTGCATAGCCTCCAAGGGTGAAATACCAAAGGGCTCAGAGACAGAAGGCATCACATAAACATCGGAATCCTTTAGGCATTCATAAACCTGTTTGCCACGCATGAAGCCTGGGAAATGGAAGCGGTCTGCAATACCACGCTCTGCAGCCAGATTAATCATGGCCTCCATCATATCGCCACTACCGGCAAAGCAGAAGCGCACGTTGCGGGTACGGTGATAAACCATATTTGCAGCTTCAACAAAATACTCAGGTCCTTTCTGCATGGTGATACGTCCGAGGAAAGTAACCACTTTCTCCTTGCCCGTATGGTCAGGTCGCGGGATATCTTGCAATTCTTGCTTCAGTGGATACACTGCATTATGAACCGTGAAGCACTTGCGAGGATCCTGATGATAGTGGTTGATAACCGTCTGGCGGGTTAGTTCAGATACGCACATGATGCAGTCGGCATTATCCATACCGTCCTTCTCAATACCATAGACAGTAGGATTCACCTTACCACGCGAACGGTCGAAGTCAGTTGCATGTACGTGAATGCAGAGAGGCTTACCGCTCACATTCTTGGCATGGATACCAGCTGGATAGGTAAGCCAATCATGAGCATGAATGATATCGAACTCTTCCGTTCGTGCCACAACGCCAGCAATTACCGAGTAGTTGTTGATCTCATCGTGCAAATTGCTGGGATAACCACCGGCAAACTCCATAGCACCCAAATCATTGACGTGCATATAATTGAAGTCTGCGTAGATATGCTCACGGAGTTTAAAATAGTAGTCGGGATCCATTATGTTACCCACACGACTCTTCACATAGTCGTAGTCAACATCACGATAGGCAATAGGCACGGCATTCATTGCAATGATGCGAGCCGCATGCGTTTCTTCATCACCAAAAGGATGAGGCAGACAAAGTGCAATCTCTATATCGCCTTGAGCTTTCAAACCTTCAGAGATTCCATAGTTGGCAGTAGCAAGACCACCAAAAACGTGAGGAGGATACTCCCATCCAAACATTAATACTTTCATATAGCAGTCCTCCAGATTTATCGGTTATAAGTATATTTCTCCAACATATTCAGCGTGCGAAGAATCTCAGCCACATTCATGGCAAAAGACATACCGCCACGAGCACGGAACGGAGGATTACCGTCGGACATCTCAGGAATAGTACCCAGACAGTTGAACATCATCTCGTCCTCATAGCCCACCATCTGACGCTCTACAAAGCTCAGACGAGTACGCTTATAGAGTTTAAGGCATGCCTCCATATAGAATCCGCCGAGCCATGGCCAAGCCGTTCCCTGATGGTAAGCATAATCGCGCTGGGTCTGTGGTCCTACATACATCGGATTATAGCCGCCACTCTTTGGAGAGAGTGAACGAAGTCCCTTAGGCGTAAGAAGTTCACGTGTGCAGATGTCAAGAACAGACTTCTTCTGATCTTGTGCCAACGGAGAATAATCGAGAGCCACAGCGAAAATCATATTCGGACGAACGCTCCAATCAATCATATTGCCATCCACATAATCGTAGAGATAGCCATATTCATTGAGGAAGGTTGCCACAAACGATTCCTTGGTCTTAGCAGCCATCTCTTCCAGATGGGCAACAGCCTTCTCGTCCTTATTGAAATTAGCCAGCTTGGAAGCGAACTTAACGGCATTATACCAAAGAGCATTGATCTCAACAACGAAACCAGTACGCGGAACAACAGGACGGCCGTTGGCCGTAGAGTTCATCCACGTCATTGCCTTATCACGGCCTTCAATATGAACGAGTCCATTCTCTTCGAGTGTGATATTCGGATGCTTTCCTTCTTCAATAAACTTCACGATGTCGGTAACAAGTTTACTGTATTTCTTGATAGCCTTCTCTTCACCAGCCTCCTTTGCGTATTGCTGAACAGCCCAAATAGCCCACAGGGGAACATCAGGCATTTCCATCTCGGTGATAACCTTCACTGGCTTGCCCTTCATGAAATTGCGAAGTTCGCGCTCAGCGGTCTTCATCACCTTTTCAAAGTAATCCTGCTCCTCAATAGCGAGAGTCAAACCAGGCAGGGCAATAAATGTATCGCGCGCACGACACTTGAACCAAGGATAGCCCGCAATCAAAAAACGATCATCATTTTTTTCACGCATGTGGAACTGGTGAGCAGCATTGACCAGGCAATGGAAGAAATTATCGCGAGGGTTGCGCTCTTCCACTTCCTTTGTAAACAGTGCCTTCAGACCGCCAGTCTTAATCTCACTTGTAGAAGCGGCAAAGACAATGCTCTCGCCTTTCTTGATATCCATCTCAAAGTAGCCAGGTACATAAAGGTCCTCATTGGATGCATAGCCACGCTCCTGCTCCTTGGGATACTCCACACCTCGATACCAGTCGGGAACGAAATGGAACTCATTCTTCTTCGAGAACTGCATGTAAAGATCAGGATAACCAGCATACATACAGGTCTTGATACCATTGTCCACTTCATGATACTCGCGACTTGCCGTTCCGTTCTCATGCGTAAACTGACGCACACTGCGGAAAGCCAGGAACGGGCGGAAGCGGAGAGTTGTGGCCGAATGGGCATCTTCCAGTGTATAGCGGATGAGGATACGGTCCTCATAATGCTGGAACACTACTTCTTTTTTGAGGATTACACCACCCACACGATAGAGGGTGGTTGGAACTTTGTCACAGTCAAACTCTCGGATGTACTTGTGACCTTTAGGGCTGAAATTGTTGCCCTGATACTTGTGGAGGCCAAGATTGAACTCTGCTCCGTGTTGGATGACCGTCACATCAAGCGAAGAAAGCAACACGTGATTCTCGTCATCCAGTTCAGGAACGGGTACGACAAGCAATCCATGATACTTGCGCGTGTTACAGTCAACAATCGTGGAACATGAGTAGGCGCCAGAGCGGTTGGTACGCAACAACTCCCGCGGCAATGCTTCCTCCAGGTTCGTCATCAGAGCCTTTTCGAATCGCAGATAACTCATAGTTACTCTATTAAGGTTTATATGTTTATAATTTTCAGAGATTATTAGTGGTTCAAAGATAAGCATTTTCTTTGTGAGAACAAAATAAATGCTGAGATTTTTCGAGAAATCAGCAAAAATTATGTTTTACAAAACAATTTATGTCGAAATATTTACTCATTTCAAGTATTTTTATTAATTTTGCATCCGCTTGAATACTATGCTCAGTAGAATTAAGGTATAGAAATGATTGTAATAAAGGATTCGAAGAAGGAGGAAATCATCAAAAAGATATGTGACTACTGGTCACCTCTTGATGAAGAAGAGCAAGCTATGCTTGCTCGGGATATTACTGTGGAGCAATTTCGCAAAAATGAAATCATTTACAACGAACTTGATCGCCCTGGTAAGATGATGTTCCTCATCCAAGGTAAAGTGAAGATTTATAAGGATGGTATAAGTGGACGTAACCAGATTGTACGAGTCATCAAGCCAATTGGAATTTTCGGGTACCGGGCCTTTTTTGCAGGCGAAGACTACAAGACAGCAGCCATGGCATTTGAAGCTTCATTAGTGGCTTTTGTGCCGATGACTGTCATTGTGGAACTCATGCAGCGCAACTTCAACGTCACAAACTTCATTGTCCGTCATCTTGCCATTGAACTTGGCCAGTCGGATGACCGTACTATCAACCTCACGCAGAAACATATCCGAGGCCGCCTTGCTGAGGCATTGCTTTTCCTACGTGACAGTTATGGACTGGAAGAGGACGGTTGCACATTGAGTATTTATCTGAGTCGCGAAGATCTTGCCAACATGTCTAACATGACAACAAGCAATGCCATCCGTACACTCTCCTCTTTCGCCAATGAAAAATTGCTTGCAATTGACGGAAGAAAGATTAAACTGATTAAGATTGAAGAGCTGGAAGATATATCAAGAAAAGGTTAGAGAATATCTCTAACCTTTTTATTTTATCAGTCTGGAATTAAGAAGTTTATAACTTCCTGTTCTATGGTAATTTTAAATGGGCCTTCCGGGGTGTTCATCAATCGTCCATCAATTCCCACAAGAGCCCTCTGCGCTTCATTCACTTCTATCTCTGTAGTCCGATATGGGTGCACACTATGATGATTGAGAAACTTGCCTTTTAGAAAGAGATAGAAACCTTCGAAGAGTTGAGTCATCTCGGGATGATAGACTACAGAAACATCCAACATACCATTATAAGGAACGGCATTGGGGGTCTGGCCATAACCACGTGCGCTACCTATACATACAGTCATTACTTTCCGTTTTATATGGTCGGTATTAATCTTTATATCCATTTTATACTCCATGCGCTGGAAGACCATAAGAATGAAAGAGGCAATAAACGAAAGTGTACGACTGCCGAAGACACGTCGTGTCTGACGGCGCAGATTCATAATTGAGGCTACCAGGCCGATGTTAATGCAATTGAGGAAATAACGGTGACAACGCCCCCCTTTCTTATTTGTGTAACGGATGCAACCCAAGTCGATTGCACGAATGCGTCCCTTCTTCAGCCAATCGATTGTTTGCTCCAATTCGCCTTCTTGATATCCCCAATATCGGGCGAAATCATTCATAACGCCATTGGGTATCACGCCAAGAGAGATTCCTTCCCTGACAGCTTTCTCCGACTGCATCAGACAGTTCACGGCATCGTTAAGCGCAGAGTCACCGCCCACTACTACTAGCGTCTTATAACCGTTATTGATCATCATATTGACCAAACGGTCCACACTGCTGGAGTTCTCACTCTGAACAAAGTCATAAAGAATACCTTTCTCCTTTAGGCATTTCTCTATCTTTTCCCACCGCTTCTTGGGTGAGATTAAACCGTGTTTCGGGCAATAAAGTATGCCCCATCTGTTTTCCTCCATATCCTCTATAGCATATTTTTTATTTCCAACACTTTTTCTTCCATCGGCTTTAAGGCATCTATCCAATAAATAGGAATCCCCCTTCGCTCCATTCCACGGAACCATGTCATCTGGCGTTTGGCAAACTGATGGATGGCAATCTCAAGCCCCTGATACATCTCCTCATAAGAAGTCTTACCGATGACGTATTCAGTAACATATTTGTACTCAAGACCATAATACATCAGATCCTCAGCAGGAATGCCTCGATTAAGCAAAGCCCGGATCTCGTCAACCATACCTTCATCCAATCGGGCTTTTAAGCGACGGGAGATTTTAGCTCGCCTTTCTTCCCTCGGAATATCAACACCAATCACCAATGAATCTACGGGCGACATTTCCCTTCTGGCTCCGCGTTCCGCAATCCGTTCTTTTTCATAAGTCTCAATCTCAATAGCACGAATCGCCCGCTGGGCAGAATCAACATCTGTCCGATTATGCATATTACTTCCCGTCTGGCGTTTAAGCTCTTCCAACATCACGGTCAGTTCTTCCAATGACTTCCCTTCAAGACGGGCACGCAGTTGAGGATTTTGGGGTACAGGTGACAAAGCATAGCCTTTTAGCACAGCTTCAATATAGAGACCCGTTCCACCGCAAAGAATAACGGGCACTCCCCTACCCGTTATATCAAGATAAGCTTTCCGGAAATCCTCCTGATATTCAAAAAGGTTGTATTTAGTGCCTGGCTCACATATATCAATCAGATGATAAGGCACATGGATTCCATTCACGGTATAATCGGCCAGATCCTTGCCCGTACCTATGTCCATGCCACGATAGACCTGCCGAGAATCGGCAGAGATGATTTCACCGCCTATCTCTGCTGCCAAATGTGCTGCAAGGTCAGTTTTCCCTGAAGCTGTAGGTCCAAGTATCGTGATCATTTTTCCCATTTCTGCCGCCAAAGATACAAAAAAAAAGCCACTCAGCAATACTGAATGGCCTTTTTTCTTCACTTATAGCTAATCTTATTTCAGCTCAGCGAGGTACTTAATGGTGCGAACCATCTGAGAAGTGTAAGAGTTCTCATTGTCATACCAAGAAACAACCTGCACCTGATAGGTGTCATCGTCGATCTTAGAAACCATGGTCTGAGTTGCATCGAAGAGAGAACCGAACTTCATACCGATGATGTCAGAAGAAACGATCTGATCCTCGTTGTAACCAAAACTCTCGTTAGCAGCAGCCTTCATGGCAGCGTTGATACCCTCCTTTGTGATGTCCTTACCCTTCACAACAGCGATCAGGATAGTGGTAGAACCTGTAGGAGTGGGAACGCGCTGTGCAGAACCGATCAGCTTACCGTTCAGCTCAGGAATAACCAGACCGATAGCCTTGGCAGCACCTGTTGAGTTAGGAACGATGTTCTGAGCGCCGGCACGGCTACGACGGAGGTCACCCTTGCGCTGAGGACCGTCAAGAATCATCTGGTCGCCAGTGTAAGCATGGATAGTAGACATGATACCAGAGCAGATAGGAGCAAACTTGTTCAGAGCATCAGCCATAGGAGCCAGACAGTTTGTGGTGCAAGATGCAGCTGAGATGATAGTATCAGCAGGAGTCAGAGTTTTGTGGTTAGTGTTGAAAACGATGGTGGGAAGGTCATTGCCTGCAGGAGCAGAGATAACCACCTTCTTTGCACCAGCCTTGATATGAGCTTCAGACTTAGCCTTAGAAGTATAGAAACCTGTGCACTCGAGAACTACGTCAACGTTCAGCTCACCCCAGGGGAGTTCAGCAGCGTTTGGCTTAGCATAGATAGTGATTTCCTTACCATCAACAGTGATAGAACCGGGAGTAACCACAGTCTTACCATCTTCAGCAAGCTCAGCATCCTTGTAAGAAACAGTGTGCTTACCCTCACCATACTTACCAGCGAAGCCACCCTGTGCGGTGTCATACTTCAGCAGATGAGCAAGCATCTTGGGGCTTGTCAAGTCGTTGATGGCGACTACTTCATAACCTTCAGCCTCGAACATCTGACGGAATGCGAGGCGACCGATACGGCCAAAGCCGTTAATAGCAACATTTGTCATTTTTTCTTTTATTTATTAAACGGTTAAAATAAAAATCCTCAATTACATACCTTTTTGCCTGCTAAGAGAGCTGTTCTCTATCATTTAGTAAAAAAATAGCCCTTTCTAAGCATTTTTTTCTTTATTCGGATGCAAAGTTACAATATTTTTTCTATATTTGTACCCGAATTCATTCTTAATTATATTAAAAAGTATTTAAGAACGGGGTTCTAAAATTAAAAAACTTGACCACAATTCAAGATTGCTAGCTGAAGATTACAAAACAGGAGAATATAGGAAAGTTCACATTATATTAACAATTAAATTTTAAAACTATGGGATTTATTAAAGAATTTAAAGAATTTGCCATGAAGGGCAATGTGATGGACATGGCTGTCGGTGTAATCATTGGCGGTGCCTTTGGCAAAATTGTTTCATCTCTCGTAGATGATGTGCTTATGCCTGCTATTGGTATGTTAACTGGCAATGTGGATTTCACAAGTCTCGCACTGAAGATTGGCGAGGGAGAGACCGCTGCCGTTCTGAAATACGGTACATTTATCCAGAACGTCATCGATTTCCTGATCATCGCCTTCTGTATTTTCTGCATGATTAAGGCAATGAACAGCCTGAAGAAGAAGGAAGAACCAGCTCCCGAGGCTCCTGCAGGACCTACACAGGAAGAACTGCTCGGCGAGATTCGCGACATTCTGAAGAACAAGTAATTCTTATCCTTTTTTAGAAATACCAAGCGGGTGTGCCTTCATGACACACCCGCTTTTCGTTATTATTTTATGATTTTACCTTCATGCTCATCCCTGAGCTTTTTGATTCTCAGTAGTAAGTCTTCGTAATGCATAGCATTTACCGAACCTTTGGGTGAAGCATTTAACTGTTGCTTAATGTAATTCTCCACCTTTGTGAGGTGCTGGAGAAGATAAAGGATGGCATCGCTGTTAATCATCTTCAAATCATTTGGAACCGCAGATATCGTCGGAGCTGGCGCAGTAGATGGACGAGGAGTTGTAGCAGCTACGGGTTTAGGATTGAGCGAGTTATTTATAAAACTGACATAGAGTCGTTCTAACTGTCTTCGGTACACATTGCGTTTCTCTACCTGCTGGTTGAGAGGCTTCCACACTTGTGCAAAAACATCATCAAGGTACTCGTTAATTGGATATACACCGTCTTTATATTGATTTACGAACATGCCTGATGCCAAAAGAAAAGCAAGCACGGATTGTGACCGCTTCAAAATATCTTCTTCAGGATCAATTCCAACCTTATCAACAATAGACTGTGGATATAACCATAAAGGTGCTTCTAAAACATGACGTCCCATCCACTGAACGGCTTCTTGTTGGAGATTCTTAGGAACATAATCATAGGGTTTCATCCCAGGTACAGTGTTTCTATACCTTCCCCGAATATTCTTCTGCACATGACCACAATAACGCTGAAACTGTGAAAGCGTACCTTTGTAAATATCCGACAAATCATCATATTGGCCATCAGGCTGTGCTGTCCATTTCTCAAGATTCTTCATCACACGCTTCAAGTTCTTGATACCATAATCGCTGGCTTTCATATTATTATCGCCAACACTCTCAGTCTGACTACGGGGATCAGTACCCTTACCCTCGTCAATGGAAGCTGCCAGATAAGGTTTCTCCGATAGAACCTGAGTGACCTGTTTACGCAGAGCTTCCTTTTCTTTCAACGGATCTTCATATTCCGGAAGATACTGATATCCCCATTTGATAGCCCATTTGTCATAGTCATTAATCCTTGGGAAGAGTCCTTTCTCTGAAATACCGTCTTCAGGCTGTGCCACGTAATTGAATCTGGCATAGTCCATTATAGAATAGGTATGGCCATGAGCCTCCACCCATTTCTTGTCGCGGAGTTTTTCCACTGGTGTGAAACTGCTTGAAATCATATTATGACGGAGTCCTAAAGTATGACCTACTTCATGAGAAGAGACAAAACGGATAAGCTGTCCCATCAGTTCATCGTCAAAGTCCATCGTCTGTGCCCGTTTGTCAAGAGGACCACACTGAATCATATACCAACTTTTCACCAGCTTCATCACGTCGTGATACCAGCAGATATGACTCTCTATGATTTCTCCCGAACGGGGATCCACCACACGCGGACCATAGGCATTCTGTTTATCCGAAGGTAAATAGCGCAGCACGCAATAACGGGCATCCTCCAGACTCATATCCTTATTGCCAGGCCATTCCTTCGCCACGATGGCATTTTTAAAACCTGCAGCCTCAAAAGCGATATTCCAGTCATTTACACCCTGTATTAAATAAGGTATCCATTTCTTTGGTGTAGCTGGGTCAATATAGTAAACGATTTGTTTCTTGGGCTCCACCAGTTTTCCTTCCTGATAAGCCTTCAGGTTTTTGGGTTCAAGTCGGTAACGCGAAACAATCATTTCTCTTTCTGTTCCCTGCTTCTCATCCGAGAAATTCACAATGCGGTCTGCAAAATAGCCCACACGCTCATCAAAGTAGCGGGGTTGCATAGGCTCCTTCGGCAGTAACACAATCGAAGTATTCATGCCGATGGTCATAGCCCCCATTTTCGAAGCATTGGTAATACCAGGCTCTGCATTATAAGTACGAGTCGTCACCACCTCCACATTGATGGGATAGGTCTTAATGGTATCGATAAACGTACGGGTATCGTCGAGGGCACCAACCTTTATATTCTTACGTTCTGCCGATGAAATGCCAAACACCCCATTGTCTTTTTTGAAAAGCATCGTAACGTCCACAAGTTGTGTCTTTCCTTTCTTGGGACGTCCAATGATTTTCAATGAAGCAATGATGGGGTCAATGGCACTCTTACGCAAAGCTATCGCAATATTGTCCCTGTCATCAGCATGATGCGTCTGGACATAGGAACGCAGCAATAGTGTCTTATCGTCACGCTTCTCGAAATAGACAGCCGAACGGGTGATTTCTTCTCCACTGTAGAGACCCAGTCCCTGGGGGGTAGCCGTGAAACGGGAAACCACCAGGAACAAGCGCCCTATCATGGAATCGGGTACTTCCATATACCATTTGTCCTCAATGTGACGGATATCCATCACACCTCTTTCATGAGAGCCTCCCTTTTCAATCAGTTTTTCATATTCCGACTTTTTATCCTTCTTCTCCTTCTTCCCCTTTTCATCTTTCTTAGGAGGATTGCACACTTCACAAGCTGCCTTCAGGGAGTCGTTCTCATGCTGATGCTTGTCATCTTGCAAAAAATCAAACTTCATGATAATGGCATCCGCGGGAACGGGTGCCATTGTCATGCCAAAAACAAACAGGCCAACAATTTTTTTTAATGTCATTACTTCACTATGTATTTCTTTTTATTAATGATATAGAGTCCTTTTCTCAAACCTTTCAGCGACTGCTTTCTGGGTGCATTCTTGCGGACAACAATTCCTTCAGCTGTCACGACATCAACGGTAGCAGCCTCTTCAGCATTAATTTCCTGAACAGAGGCAGACTGGCGGGGGAGCAGCCAGAAATCGATATGGTGTAAATAGGTCTGACCCGTACAGGCAGGCAGGCTCCATTCCACAGAGTCGCCGCTCCAACATTGAACGGTTACACCTCCAGGATATTCCCGCACTTTCACGGAATCCTTCCCCCACACCTGCTCGTTGTTGGTAGTCGGACCACTATACAAGCCGCCACTTGACCAACGCCGGTAAATATTGAACGACACTTTTGCCATCCACAAACTTGCCGGAGCGATGAACTTCATTGTAGAACCTATACGTGTGAACAATATGGTCTTAACCTTATTGCCATCATCATAGTCCTCACCCTTCACCATACAATTGTCGTAGTCAGTCTCATCAAGGTCAGAGGGCGTAAGCACCATGCGAAGCGTCTCGCCATTCACATCAATATCGAAATTTGTTGTTTTAGGCAGACAGCCATTTTCATCAGCATAGTTGCCCCATCCTCTCATCTCACTTGAAGGCAGATTCCACGGATTCGCATTGAAATCCATACGCACCTTAATGGAGTCATTCTGTGCCGCAGCACTTATTGCCCAGCACATCATTAATAACGTTAAGATCTTTTTCATATCGCTTTTGTTTTTATATATACCAAATTATTTCTCATCCGTATTAAGCGTCAGATTCGGATTTTTGTCACGGGCTGTCTTCGGGAACGGAATAATATATAACCGTGAATTGGGTGCCAGCGTATAGGTTTGTGGCGTTTTACCAACCGTCACCACCGGGAAGACACGCGTGATGGTCTTTTGATAGTCAGCTTCCAGGTTAAAGCGCTTTAAGTCAAAGAAGCGGTTAAAGCCAAACTGTAATTCTTTACGACGCTCATCAATAATCTTTAAAATCATCTCCTTCTGGGTTGCCGGCACCTCAATACTTGTAGCATCACCAGAAAGACGCTTCGCACGTAACTGATTCACATAACTGGTTGCTTCAGTCAATTTATTCTGGCGTGCATAAGCTTCTGCCAACATCAGATAAACCTCTGCGGTACGCATGCCTGCCGACATATAGGTAAATCTGGCCGTTGTCGTGGCTGGCGTCCAAATAGCTGCTCCAGAACCGATATCGAAATAGCTGGTCACCGTCGTTCCCGACTGGCGGAAGAAAAGACTATAGCGGAGGTCGTTCTTTTCAAAGAGATTCACAAGTTCCGGACTGATGACGCCATAACGATAGAAAGTAGCCTGCTCCGTGGTCCATCCACTACCCATCCACATATAACTGAGCACCTCAGGGTTATTCTCATTGGCGAAATTACGATAGCGCGCAATACCCCCATTCTCATCAATCACATTATAATCCACGAGTGCACTATTCAATGCCAACGACTGATCGGCAGCCTGACGTGCTTTGTCCCAATCCCGATGGAAAAGATAGGTTTTAGCCAACAAAGCATAACCGAATGCCTTATTGGGATGGTAAATATTAAGCGTTTTTTCTTGCAACAGCGGAACAGATTCCTCCAGTTCCTTCAGAATAAAGTCATAGACAGCAGCAACCGTAGATTTCGTTGGAGAATATTCCAGGTCATAATGATCCACGATACAAACGCCCCCGTCAGTTTCTGCCGTGGCAGGATCATAAGCCTTTGCAAATGTATTCACAGCCAAAAAATGGTCAAAGGCCCTCAACACACGGGCTTCTGCCTTTGCCAGTTGCCTGACATTCTCGCTTCCAGGTGCTTGATCGATATTATCTATTATCAAATTAGAGCGCAGGATATAGCTGTACATATTCTCATAAAGGTTATTATCAGCTATCAGCGTACGGTCGGCGGCCTCGTTAAAGGTGAAATTTATTCCATCCATGGACTGTTCTTCATAACCTATGATATTCGACTCTTTGGCCCATTGATTATCGCTAAGCAACATGAAATGACTTGGAAAGTAGCAGCGCATCGGGGTTGCAACCAATTCATAATAGGTGTAGGCCGAATCAACAGTAATAGCTCCCTTGGGTGTTATATCAATATAGTTGTCGCATGATGAGAAAAAAACCGCGACAAAGCTAAACAATATAGCGAATGATTTTTTCATGACATCTGAAGATTTAGAAACTTGTAGATAAACCGATAGAGAATGTCTTAGGCTGAGAAAGATTACGCGATCCTGTATTGAAGCCATACGATTCAGGATCAATGCCATTTCCGGCAGCACATACATAGAACAGATTGTTCACCTGGAAAGTCAGCCGGGTATCTCCCACATGAAGTTTCTTGCAGACAGCCTCAGGCAAATGATAGGCTAGATTGATATTACGCATCTTCAGGTAGTCTGCACGCTTCACGTGTACATCAGCATAGCGCCACCATCCTGCAAGGGTACTGGCATAAGTCTGCAACTCATTGGGAATATCGGAGAACACTCTTACACCTTCCTTTGCATTTTCAGACCATCTCGAATTGATGAGTTCTGTGGTTAGCGTATAAGAATTCATATCGAGCGCTTCCATTCTCAGTTTATGACCGCCAGCAAATACGAACATGGTGTTTAGTTCCAAGTCCTTCCAACGGAAGTTCAAAGAGAGAGAACCATTGTATTTCGGTGTTACGCTACCCATATTCACCAGAGCATCCGTCCCGTACATCGTAGCGGTATTCACCTTATTCACACTTCCGTCTTCATTGAAAGTGATCATCTCATTTCCGTTGGCATCCAGAATCACAGGATAGCCATTCTGCACCCTGCTTAAACGATAAGCCCAGAGCGTGTTATAAGAGGTTCCTTCGATAAAATAGTTTCGTGGAGAGGTAATAAAATTGCTAGTAATGCTCGTGGGCGAATGCTCCACCTTCAGCATCTTGTTCTGATTGTAGGAGAGGTTCAGGTTTGCCGAGATATTCCAGTCCTTCTTCCGGAGTATGTTTCCCGTTAACGATAATTCCACGCCCCTGTTACGCATCTTACCATTATTTATTACACGTGAAGATGCTCCTAATGTGGGATCAAGGAATTTCGTGACGAGCAAGTCGCTACCCACTCGATTGTAATATTCCAGTGAACCGCTCAATATATTATTGAAAAGGCGGAAATCAATACCTGCGTTGAAAGTGGACGTCTTTTCCCATCTCAACTTCGGGTTTGGCAAATTGTCGTCGTTATAGTTCAAATAAGGTGTAGAGGTGGGATCCTGACTCAATGTACGATAACGGGCAACAAAATAGGTGGTACTCGACTGATCCACGTTACCATTCACGCCATAGGTGGCACGCAGCTTCAGATAGTCCACCCAGGAGACTGGTTTCATGAACTTTTCCTCAGAAACATTCCATCCGGCACCTACTGACCAAAGCGGATGCTTTTGCTCACGGGTGTCAAGACCGAAGAGGTCTGCTTCATCCCATCGGATACTTCCCGTAATATTATAACGGTATTTATAGTTGTAGCCAACGTTTGCATAGAAGGAGGCATAGCGGTGGAATGTCTCTGTCTGACTAGTTGTCAAGCCACCGTAGCGCTGAGAGCCATTATAGACCAGACTCTCCCACCCTTCGTTATAGAGCGTCTGCCAGTCCATGCGAGAGGAAGTGAGTGCCGTCTCATTATAACCATACATCAGTTGCTGAATATAACGGGGTGTACGGTTTTCACGCAACTCAAAGCCCATGATGGCATTCACGTTATGCTTATTATCCAGAAATGCCTTGTCAAAATTCAACTGGCTGCGGAAAGTATAACGATAGCTGTTGTTCGTCTGCTGGAAATAGCGCCCGCCTTCAGGAAGCAACTGGTTCCCGTCCACATCAACAAAAGCATTCCTTGTGATGCGCATCTGGTAGGTGGAAGGGTCATCATAAGATTGACTGCGTGTCTGCCCCCATTCGTACTGATACATCACGTTGAATTTAAAACTTTTCAGAAAGTTCACTTCCGCATTCACAAACGGCCGGATTCGTGAAGTCTTACTCTCCGTCATGCTCTCATTGATACTTTCCAGGACATTGAAGCCGAAAGGCTGCAACAAGCTCCCGTATTCTTTCAGTTCATTCACCCGGCTGCCGTTAATAGCGCTGCCTACATAGCCACCGACATTCACATAAGGTGAAATGACCTGCTGCCCGTTTTCATCCACAATACGCTCATAGCGGTTTTGCATGGCGTAATTGGTATAGCTGTTGTTGGGCGATGTCCCGTTACCCAGACGTGCATCCACTCCTACCTTTAAGCTGAGCCATTTCTTGATCTTGAAAGTGCTCTTATAATAAACGGAGAAGCTGTTGCTTCGGTCGCTTTTGATTCGGTTCTTGTCGTGTTCAAAACTGAAGCTTACGTAGTGGTTATTTCCTCCGCCGCCTTGCTGCAGACTCAGGTTATAGCGTTGTGTTAAGGACGTGCGCCATATCAAATCCCGATACTGTTCGTAGAAGTCGTTTTGCCGCCACTGGGCTAATGTAGCGTTCATCTCACTCTCCGAGATTCTGCCTTCCGCCTGATCGCGATAAAGCTGATAAAGTGGGCTGTAATAATTGTCCTTGTAATTATCGAAAAGCGTAGCCACACTTCCCGCGTTCGCCAACCGGTTCTGATAGACATCGGTCTCATAATCTATAATGTCGCTCGTCGAAGCATAGTGAAGACCGCTTAACGAAGGCTTCGAAGAGATAAACCAGTCGGCATTCATGCTCACCTTCACCTTATCACTCTTACCTTGCTTGGTGGTCACCACAATCACGCCATTGGCAGCCAGGGCGCCATAGATGGAAGCCGCTGCAGCATCCTTCAGCACGGTCACCGATTCCACGTCGTAAGGATTTATTTCGCTAAGGGTTAGATTGGTGGCCATATCGTCAACCACAATCAACGGCATAGTGCCGATATCATTCGAAAAAGTACCGATTCCGCGTAGTACAGGAGACCCCTCGCCCGTGTTGGGATTGATATCCATCACCAGTCCTGCCACCTGTCCTTCCAGCGAAGAAACAAGATCCTTATTGATAACTCGGGTTAGTTTCGTAGAATCCACAAAACCGAAAGCTGCCGTACTCCGTTCACGGCTTAGTTTCTGATAACCTGTTGAAACCACGACCGTTTCAGCCAATTGGTTGGCGCCGTCCTTCAGGGTCACATCCAGGCGGTCCACTCCTTTTACACTTGCCTGATAAGGTTCCATGCCAATGAACTTGAACAGCAGGACCGTGTTGTCGCTTTTCACTTGGATTTTGTACGTTCCATCAGCTCCTGTTATCACACTATTATTCGCACTCTTATCGGTCACCGTTGCCCCCACAAGAGGCTCATTGCTTTCATCAATCACTTTTCCTGTCACAATTTTCTGAGCAGTAGCAGATAGGTGAAATGTGAAGGTCATGACGAACGTGATGAATAGTATTCGTCGCATAAGTTATAATTTAAGATGCTTTCGTTTGCAAATATACGAAAAAAGAAATAGTCAAATCCGACACGCTCTTCCATCAGAACAGCAAGATCTCCAGTGGCAACATCAAGGGAGCGGCGCTTGGAGAAGGTGTCATTAAAATTTACTGCGACAGCGTCTGGTATTTCGGAACCTCCAGCGGTGACAAGCTGAAATCCGTGGATGTCTCTGGCTTGAATACAGCCCATCAGATCAACATCGGAGGCGCGCAACTCGAAACTATCGACTTGTCTAAGTGCGACAGCCTGCGGGTGCTCTCCCTCACCAACAATGCCCTGAAGAGTCTCGACTTGTCGGCAAACAAACTGCTGACCTCCCTTACCGCCAACTGTAGTAACGACGCTTCCAAGGAGAATTCCAACCTTACGAGCATCGACCTCAGCAACAACACGCTGCTGGAATCCCTGCAGCTGCAGAATCACAAACTGACATCCATCGACCTCTCTAAGAACACGGTGCTCAGTCAGGTGTATCTGAACGGCAACAAGCTCTATGGCACAGGCCCTGTATTTGCCCCGGGACTTACCATTTCGTTCATGAACTTGCAGGACAATGAGTTGAACAGTTTCACGACCGCAAACTTCAACAGTCTGAAGAATCTCTACATCAGCGGTAACAGACTTACCACTTTAGATCTTTCCAAACTCCAGGAAGGCAGCGACCTCAATGTCTTTAACAACCAGCTCACCGAACTGGACGTTCCGGTAAAAGTAAAAAACTTTAATGCTACCAACAACAAGCTCAAGAGAGTCACCATCGTTGATGCTACGGCCAGTTGCAAATTGGAGAACAACTATCTCACCATTGCCACTCTTCCCAAGAAACCTGAGAGTCTGAACACCAGCAGCAAAATCAAGAAGTTCACCTACGTACCCCAGTATCCGGTGGCACTCTCCGACGCACTTTTTGAACTCGACGGCAAAACCGTGAAGACCGCCTTCGACCTTACTCCTGAAGCCACCGCTATAGGCGAAGGGACCGAAACCCAGAACACCACCTTCAAGTTTGTCACCACCTCAGGCACAGAACTCGTGGAAGGAACCGACTTTGAATGCAAAGACAACATTTTCACATTCACCAAGCCACAGGAAGAAAAGGTGATTCTCAAGATGCAGAATCCCGCATTCCCAAAATTAGCCGATGCTAATGCCTTTATAGAATCGCTTCCCTTCTCCGTAAACGCCACCCTGCAGCCCATCCTGACGCTCAAGAGCACCGCTGCCGCAACAGAGCGCTCCTTCGGACTGGCCGGCTACGAAGAGTACGACCGCTTCTATTTCGATATGGGCGACGGCAATCTCGTGAAGACCGACTCCATTTTCTCCTACCCTGCCACGTATAAGATGACTACGTTCAAAGGTACTCCTACCGGAGAAGGCAATATCACCCTCTATGGCAATGCCGACAATCTCTATTACTTCTCTACTTATGGAGGAGATCCCCTCGAGAGCATCGACCTCAGCAAGGTGACAAAGATTAACACGCTCAGCGTGACGGGTGCGAACCTGAATGCCATTGACCTGACAGCCCTGACAGAACTTACTTCCGTCACCCTCAACAACAACACCCTCACCGCCGTCGATCTGAGCAAGAACGCCAAGTTAAAGAGCCTTAGCATACTCAACAACCAGTTGGAAGAACTCAACGTGGCAACCAATCCAGAACTCACCGATGTGAAAGTCACAGGCAACAAACTGACGAAACTCGACCTCAGCGCCAATACAAAGGTAGAGCAGATCATTGCCGACAACAACCAGCTCGCTGAAATCACATTTAACGGAGAAGCTATCAACAGTACCATCAACCTGGCCAACAACAAACTGAAGGCCGTTGACCTCTCGAAAGTGAACACCAACTATATCGACGTACAGAAGAATGAGATAACGTCACTTGATTTCAGCAGCCAGACAAAGAAGTTCACCACGCTGTATGTAAACAACAACAAGCTCACAACACTTAGCGTTCCTGTAGAGTGCGGAAACTTCCAGGCTAACGACAACGAACTGGAGTCCTTCGAAATCCTTAACTGCACCAAGTCCTGCAAACTGGAGAACAACAAACTCACGTTGGCCACTCTTCCCACCAAACCAGAAGGATTGAACACCACCTCTAAGATCAAGAAGTTCACCTACGCTCCACAGGCCGACATCGTGGTTCCCGAGACATTAGGAGACAAGCCCCTCGACCTTTCTTCCCAAGTTTCTTCCACCGGCATTCTCACAGAAGCCGCTGCCACCACCTTTACTGTAAAGGCTGGCGACGCCACGCTGGCAGAAAACACCGACTACACCATTTCAAATGGCGTGATTACATTCTTGAAGGCACAGACCGATAAAGTATTTGTCGAACTCACCACCGAGGCATTCCCCCTCTTCACCGGCAACAACGTTCTGAAGACCACCCCGTTCACCGTAGATATAGCTGATGGCATCCAGGGCATTTCTTCAAAACAGACGGAAGGCAATGGTAAGACTTACAACCTCATGGGACAAGAAGTTCGCCAAGCCCACGGCATCATAATCCGCAACAACAAGAAGATACTTGTCAAGTAAATATTCTGGTTCCAAATAGTAAGAAGGCGAGCACGGGATTTGATTCCACGGCTCGCCTTTTTTGCAGTTTCTCCACGCCATTTTTGCATTCTCTCTCCGCCATTCTTACAGCGCTTCATTGGCATTCTTACAAGGTTTCCACGCCATTTAAGCAGCCGACAGCCCTCATAAGTGCATCTAACTGCACGTAACTGCACCTAAGTGTATCATATTTAAAGGCTAAAACGAGATAATCACATGTTCACATGTTCACAAAATTCATTTTTCCTTAATGGGAAGAGTGAAGTCGGCGTTTCAAGGCAATCAGATCCTGACGTGCTAGCATTCCGGCTTCATAGCCTAATTGAATCATCTGTCGGATGTCGGATGTCTTGAAATCGGTGGCACTAAATCCTTCCAATTTGGGATGTATATAAACATCAACTGCCCTGCGGTTGGCGTTATATTTCTTCCAGTCTGGCCGTTCTACTAACCAGTTAAGGGGTCCGTCAATACCGAAGATGTCCTTCAAGGAGAAGTTGCGGTCTTCATGCTGTTTCTGCTGCAGGTCAATGGCAATAACCACGTCGGCACCCATCGCTTTGACAATATCTACAGGCAGATTGTTGAGTAATCCTCCATCCATGAGAATACGCCCATCCTGAACCACGGGCTTGAATAAACCGGGAATGGACATGCTCGCTCTCATAGCATCGCAGACAAGTCCTTCACTCATCACCACTTCCCGGGTTTCCTGAACATCGGCGGCCACACAACGGAAGGGTATGGAGAGTTCGTTGAAATGTTTATGGTCTGTGACTTCGCCTAAGAATTCACGTACATTACCGGCGAAAAGCTCCAGCCAGTTCTGATTCAAAAAGAGGGAGTCGAGTTTGGCAGAACGCATGTCCATGGCATAGAGTCCGCCGATGATGCTTCCAATGCTTGTACCGGCAATATAGTCGATGGGAATGCCTACTTCCTCAATGACTTTCAACACGCCGACTTCGGCAGCACCTTTGGCACCTCCGCCACCTAAAACGAGCCCGACTTTCAGTCTTTGACTGGAGGGCTTATCAGCCTTTACGCCGATACTCAACGTGAGTAGCAGCAGGAGGAGGATTCTGCGAAGAAAAGAATTCATTCGTGACATTAGAAGGAGAAGGCGCCACGGATACCCTCGATGATACCTTTGAGTTCGTTACCGATATTACGCACGCCATTAACCAAACGCTGCTTGGCTCCTGTGGCCATGTACTTGGCGCACTGGCCTTCGAGTTCGCCGATGTAGCGTTTCTCTTCGGGGGTGTAGTCGCGCTCATGCTTGGCGATTCGCTTACGGATGGTCTTGAAATCGTCAATAGCATTCTGCCAGTCCCTTGCGTCATAATACTGTGCGTTGTCGCGCAGCTCATACGAATAGTTCTCGAGCTGGCTGATCGCGCTCTGCTTGGTGTAACAACTCGTCAGCATGAACGTAGCCATCAATACCAACAAAACAATTTTACCTTTCATGATTATTAAATTTCAAATTTCAAGCATAAAATGTAATCATAATTGACTTTGTCAATTCTCTGCTGCATTCTACATTTAACACTAATCACAGCTCTGCTTTGATCTGATCGATGAGTTCCTGATATTCTGCATCGGAGAGATATACCTTGCCGGGATTCATCTGGAACGTGCCGCCATAATCGGGACCGTCCACATATTTCGGTGCCAGATGGAAATGCAGATGGGAGAGCTTGTCGCTATAGGCGCCGTAGTTGATCTTCTCGGGGTTGAAGGCCTTCTGCATGGCACGCGTCACCTGAGCCACATCGGCCATGAAGGCGTCGCGCTCTTCGTCAGAAAGTTCGTTCAGGTCGTTCACATGTCCATTATATGCCACGAGGCAGCGGCCGCGATAGGTCTGTTCTTTAAATAAGAACGCGCGAGAGACACGCAACTCGGCAAACTGAATCATCAGGTCTTTCTGCGTCTGATTGTTCGTGCAATAGAGGCACTCTTTGGGATCACTATACATAGTCTTTAAGTTTTAAGTTTTAAATTTCGGGATGATATATGCCGCAAAAGTAGATATTATTTTCCACATTTCCAAACATTCTTGCAAACGTTAACGTTCATTTTTCTCATTTTTGGAGTACAACTTATTGAAAAACATCTTAACTTTGCAATCGAAAATAATAACAATCTTATAAACTCAAACTTAAAACTGAAAGAACAATGGCAAAGACATTCGTGATTGGAGACCGTGAGAAGAACGAGTGGATCTCCGTTTTCGACAACAACAAAAAGCAACTTGAGTTCAAGAACAGCCTTAATGAGGCAAAGACTTACGACCAGCGCCGCTCTGCCGAGGTTGACCTGAAACTTCTTCAGGAGACTGGTTTCTTCGGCGACCTCCGTGTGTATCTCTGCGAGGATGGCAAGGCTTATGTGGCTGGTGAGCGCGACGGATTCCAGCCCTAAACAAAAACAAGCTAGCACTTGACTTTTCCACGAAAAAGCCCCGTTCCTTTTATTGGGAATGGGGCTTACTCTTTTATAGCTTGAAATTCACCCAGAGGGGATAGTGGTCGGAAATCATGAAGGAAAGTTGTTGCTTTGCGATGTTCCGGTATTTCTGAATGGTTTCCACGAAATCGAAATTACCTCACAACCTTAAAACCTTACAACCTCACAACCTTACAACCTTAAACGATTACTCCCACTCGATGGTACCCGTGGGTTTCGGGGTGAGATCGTAGAGCACACGGTTCACGCCGGGAACTTCGGTGATGATGCGCTGCGTGATGTGGTGCAGGAGCGAATAGGGAATCTCCTCGATAGTGGCGGTCATGGCATCACGGGTGTTGACGGCACGGATGATGACAGGCCAGTCCCAACTGCGCTTGTTGTCCTTGACACCCGTTGACTTGTAATCGGGCACGATGGTGAAATACTGCCATACCTTGCCTTCCAAACCGTTCTTGGCAAACTCTTCGCGCAGTATGGCATCAGACTCACGCAGAGCCTCCAGACGATCGCGGGTGATGGCACCTGTGCAACGGACACCAAGACCAGGACCAGGGAAGGGCTGACGGAACACCATGTTATCGGGAAGTCCGAGTTCCTTGCCGACCACACGCACTTCATCCTTGAAGAGCAGTTTGATAGGCTCTACCAGTTCGAAATTCAGGTCTTCTGGCAGACCGCCCACATTGTGGTGAGACTTGACGGGACCCGACTCCACAATGTCGGGATAGATGGTTCCCTGTGCGAGGAAACTGATGCCCTCCTGTTTGCGGGCCTCTTCCTCGAACACACGTATAAACTCGGCGCCGATAATCTTGCGCTTCTGCTCAGGGTCGGAGACACCTGCCAGTTTGTTGAGGAACCGATCGGTGGCATCAACATACACCAAATTAGCATCCAGCTCATCGCGGAAGACACGTACCACCTGTTCGGGTTCGCCTTTGCGCAACAAACCGTGATTCACATGAACAGACACCAGCTGCTTGCCGACAGCCTTGATGAGGAGGGCTGCCACCACCGATGAGTCAACACCGCCGGAGAGGGCCAGCAGCACCTTCTTGTCGCCAATCTGGGCACGAAGTTCGCTAATCTGTTCTTCGATAAATTTCTGGGCCAGAGCTGGAGTGGTGATGCGCTCCATAGAGGCCGGACGTACGTTTCCTGTAGTCATATAATTATATATTTTAGGGTTTTGAGGTTCTGAGGTTTTAGGGTTTTGAGGTTCTACTCCCACTCTATTGTCGAGGGGGGCTTGGAGGAGATGTCGTAACAGACGCGGTTGACGCCCCTCACCTTATTGATAATCTCATTGGAGACCTTTGCCATGAAATCGTAGGGCAGATGAGCCCAGTCGGCAGTCATAGCATCGGTAGAGGTGACAGCACGGAGAGCTACGGGATGCTCATAGGTGCGCTCATCGCCCATCACACCGACGGAACGCACGGCACTCAGGAGAATAACACCTGCTTGCCATATCTGATCGTAGAGGGAGACTTCAATCTCGCCGTCAGTCATAGCAGCGGGAACGCCAGCAGCAAGGACCTTACGGGCTTCTTCACCAGAGAGTTTCACCTTATAGTTGCGGAGTCCGCGGATATAGATATCATCAGCATCCTGAAGAATACGTACCTTCTCAGGAGTGATGTCGCCCAGAATACGGACAGCAAGTCCGGGGCCAGGGAACGGATGACGGGTGATGAGATGTTCGGGCATTCCTAACTGACGCCCCACTCTACGCACCTCATCCTTAAACAACCATTTCAGAGGCTCACAAAGCTGGAGATTCATCTCCTTGGGAAGTCCGCCCACGTTGTGATGGCTCTTGATGACCTTGCCCGTGATGTTGAGCGACTCGATGCGGTCGGGATAGATGGTGCCCTGTGCCAGCCACTTGGCGTCGGTTATCTTCTTGGCCTCGGCATTGAAGACTTCCACGAAGTCACGGCCTATGATTTTACGCTTCTGTTCGGGATCTGTAACGCCAGCGAGATCTGCAAAGAACTTCTCTGAGGCATCCACTCCAATCACATTGAGTCCCAGCACCTTATAGTCTTCCATCACCTGTGTGAACTCATTTTTACGAAGCATGCCGTGATCTACGAAAATACAAGTGAGGTTGCTGCCAATGGCTTTGTTAAGCAAAACGGCAGCCACGGAACTATCCACACCACCGGAAAGGCCGAGAATGACACGGTCGTTACCTATCTGAGCCTTCAATTCTGCCACTGTGGTCTCCACGAAGGAAGCCGCACTCCAGTCCTGAAGGCTGCCGCAGATGTCAACCACAAAGTTCTTCAGCAAAAGCGTTCCCTGAACCGAATGGAAAACCTCAGGATGGAACTGTACGGCGAAAACGGGAGCCCCCCCCTGACCTTCCCCCATAGAGAAGGAATAATTGCTAAAAGCGGCGTACTTCACATCAGCGGTAGAACCAATACAATGGAAATCATTGGGGATGGCGGTGATGGTGTCACCATGACTCATCCACACCTGGGAATGCTGCTCGAAACCTTTGAAAAGAGGATTGGAAGTATCTACGGTCTCAAGATTAGCACGACCGTACTCACGGCTGCCAACTTTCTCCACCTTTCCACCAAGGGTATAGCTGATGAACTGTGCCCCATAGCAGATACCCAATACAGGCAGACGGCCCATGAAACGACTGAGGTCCACCTTGAAAGCCTCAGGATCATGAACACTATAAGGCGAGCCGCTAAGGATGACGCCAATGACATCAGAGTCGTCCTCAGGGTATTTGTTGTAAGGCAAAATCTCGCAGAACGTATCGAGTTCTCGAACACGGCGTCCAATGAGTTGTGTGGTCTGTGAACCAAAATCGAGAATGATAATTTTCTGTTGCATACTATATTTTAAATTTCAAATTTCAAGATTATATATTGTACACAGTGGCACAGAGATACAGAGATTGAATGATTCTCTGCATTGGATTATTAAATTTTTCTCTGTATCTCTGTGTACATATTTTATTTATTTTTGATTTCCTGCAGAAACTGTTCAGCTTGATCAAGTGTATCGATTTTGCCCACGTCCATCAGTCGCAAGTCTTCTTTCAGATAACCACTAATGACGTACGAAGACGCATTCTTCAGATAAAAATCCATAATGGGAAAACGGTCGGGCTCTTCCTTCATGGGTTCAAACAAAGCGGGATGGAAAACATGGATGCCGCTGAAAGCGAATTTCTTAAGTGATGAGTGATCTACTGCCGTCTTATTATCGGCGATGGGGCCTTTGAGTTCGCCTGTCTCGATGTTTGTCCAACCTTGCAAGCGCATGCTGTCATCGAAAAGAAGATAGCGTTTGGTATGGCGGGGACTAACCAGCAAAGTGGCATCTTTGTCTTGCGCCTGCTCATAAAAAGCGGCAAGATCCACATTGCTGAGGATATCGACATTATGAATAAGAATGGGACTTTCTGTAATTAAAAGGGCCTTCGCTTTCTTAATGCCGCCACCCGTTTCGAGAAGCCCGTTTCGCTCATCACTCACACGGATATCAAGTCCAAAATTCTGATTGGCTGCAAGATAACCGATGATTTGGTCGGCAAAATGATGCACGTTGACAACAATTCGTTCGAAACCGGCATCCTTGAGTTTCGTCACTACATGCCAGAGCAGCGGCTGTCCCCCCACCTTTACCAACGCTTTAGGCATCGTATCGGTAAGTGGCTTCAGGCGAGTGCCCAGACCTGCGGCGAAAATCATTGCTTGTTTCATAGCGCACAAAGGTACTATAAAATGAGCACAATACAAAATAAAAAAAGAAAAAAGTGCCTTACCTTGGCAAGAGGGTCTGCGTGATTCCCTGTTCCCGATGGCAGATGCGGACTTCAATGCCGAACTTGCGATGAATGTGCTCAGCCAAATGCTGCGCGCTATAGACGCTGCGATGCTGTCCACCCGTACAACCGAAGGAGAACATCAACGAAGTGAAACCACGCTGAATATAGCGACGCACATGGGCATCCGCTAACCGATAGACACTCTCGAGGAAGGTGAGAATCTCACCATCATCCTCCAGAAAGCGGATTACCGGCTCATCCAAACCTGTTAGTTTTTTGTAAGGTTCGTAACGACCAGGGTTGTGGGTACTTCGGCAATCGAACACATAACCACCTCCATTGCCGCTCTCATCTTCGGGAATTCCCTGACGATAGGAGAAGCTGAATACGCGTACTACCAACGGACCCTTCCCATCGTATTTTGAGTAAGTTGCAGGACCATCCTGCGGATGCGCCTTATAGACGTTCTTTCCTGCTGTCTTATAGCCATCAGCACGACTTACTGCAGGCTGTTCAATCTGAGCAAACTGTGGTAATTCCGTAAGACGACGAAGCATATCCACGAGATAAGGATACTGACGGGAAAGAGAATAACCGAAGCCACCCTCGCCTTCCTTAAGCAGTTCACGAAGATTCTGCATGGCTGGCGGTATGGAATCAATGAAATGTTTTTTGCGTTCAAAATAGCCACGGAAGCCATAGGCGCCCAGAACCTGTAAAGTGCGGAAAAGCACGTACAAGGCCAGACGCTCCACGAAGTGACGGGTAGAAGGGACCTCAATATATTGCTTCAGCGACTGATAGTATTCCATCACCAGATCGCGCCTCAATTTATGTGGATATTTGGCGGAAGCCTGCCAAAGGAAAGAAGCTAAGTCATAGTAGAAAGGTCCACGTCTACCCCCTTGGAAATCAATAAAATATGGTATAAGCTCAGCATCACCATTCCCGTCTTTTTTATCCTTGACCAGCATCACATTACGAGCCTGAAAGTCACGATAAAGAAAACCGTCACAATCCTCGGCCGTAAGATCTTTTGCCAACATACGGAAATTAGCTTCAAGCTTCAGTTCATGGAAATCAAGGTCGGTAGGTTTCAGAAAACAATACTTGAAATAATTGAGATCGAAAAGCACACTGTCCTGATCAAAAACAGGCTGCGGATAACAATTCTTCCAATCAAGTCCGTGGGCACCACTCATCTGAATATTCGCAAGCTGACGAATTGTACGCTTAAGCAGTTCCTTTTCATATTGGTTATAGCGCCCACCTGCCTCGCGACCTCCACGAATGGCATCAAAAAGAGACACGCTACCTAAATCGTCCTGCAAATAGCGCAACTCATCCTCACTAGCTGCCAGCACTCGTGGAACAGGCAACTGCTGCTGATAGAAATGACGTGACAGATAAATAAAGGCATGGTTCTCGTCACGGCTGGTACCGATAACACCAACCACACTTTTACCATCAGAGCCGAACATACGATAATACTCACGGTTACTGCCGGCACCGGGAAGTTTCTCTACATTCAAAGGAGCTTCCCCACTCCATCTTTTATATAATTCAACAAGCTGTTGCATAATTCTCTACACTCTACATTCTCGCTGACGAACGGCTTCGAAAAGCAGAATCGCAGCACTCACCGAAACATTCAATGAATCAAGATGCCCTAACATCGGTATACGGATATGGGCATCGGCAGCACGACGCCATATGTCAGTAAGTCCGGTGGATTCCGTACCCATCACGATTGCTGTACCCTGGCGCATATCCGTGTCATAATAAAGATGAGAATCCTGTAACTGAGCTGTAAGGATACAGATACCCTTCTCCTTCAGGAAAGTAATACATTCCTCAGAACTGCAAGCTACACAGGGCACACTGAAAATGGCTCCAATAGAACTGCGAATAAGATTAGGATTGAAAAGATCAGTTAGGGGATCACAAATAACGACGGCATCAGCACCAGCAGCATCAGCGCTACGAAGGACAGCACCCAGATTTCCTGGTTTCTCCACCCGTTCAAGCACAACAATGAGCGGATGCTCTGAAAGTACAAGATCCGTTAACTTCAGGAAACGGGAACGTACGATAGCCGTCAGCCCCTCAGTACCTCCGCGATAGGCTATTTTTTCATATACGGTCTTTGAAACTTCAAAACAACTGGCGGCACCAACATAAGCGTCAGGAAGCTGGTCGCCACGCTCTTGCATAATAGATGGACAATAAAAAATGCTATCCACCTCAAATCCGGCATCCAGACAATGCTGAAGTTCACGGCAGCCTTCCACAACAAAAAGTCCAGCCTTGCGGCGTTCAGCTGACTTCTGCTGAAGGGCAACCAAATGTTTTACCTTCGGATTTTGAACACTCGAAATATACTGTTCTGTCATCATATTGAAAAGTATGCTGCAAAGGTAATAAAAAAGAACGAAGAATGAAGGAAAAAAAGACACAAAAAAAAATCGGATGCTGTCACAGCGCCCGATTTTCAAAAAACAAACTACTTAAAAACTAATCTACTAAAACAAATCAAAAAAATATCTTTATTCGGGACTTCCCGATATTATCTTTCGAAATTCTGCTGCAAAGTTAGAAAGTTTTGTGTATTCTTACAAATCTTTTTGCACTTTTTTGCTCAAAATAAGAGAAAATAGCATAATAATGGCCGGCAATTTGCTTGCCGGCCATCATTTTGTCATCTAGACTTTGCAAAATTGTAATATAAATATCAATTTTTATGCGAATTACATCATACCGCCCATTCCTGGAGCTCCACCCATTGGCATGGCAGGTTTCTCTTCCGGCTTGTCAACAATAAGGCATTCCGTTGTGAGGAACATTCCTGCAATACTAGCAGCATTCTCCAAAGCTACGCGAGCAACCTTTGCAGGATCAATCACACCAGCCTCACGAAGGTCCTCGTACTTGTCGAGACGGGCATTGTAACCAAAGTCACCTTCACCCTCGCGAACTTTCTGTACGACAACAGCACCTTCGCCACCTGCGTTAATCACAATCTGACGGAGAGGCTCCTCAATGGCACGCTCTACAATGTTGATACCTGTCTGCTCATCAGCATTGTCACCCTTCAGGGCCTTCAAGCTGTCAAGAGCACGAACATAAGTGACGCCACCACCGGCAACTACACCTTCTTCAATTGCGGCACGAGTAGCACAAAGAGCATCGTCAACACGATCCTTCTTCTCCTTCATCTCTACTTCACTGTTAGCACCGACATAGAGTACAGCTACACCACCAGCCAACTTAGCCAGACGCTCCTGCAGCTTCTCCTTATCATAAGATGAAGTGGTGTTCGAAATCTCATTCTTAATCTGAGCTACACGGTCAGCAATAGCTTCTTTCTGTCCGGCACCGTTTACGATGGTAGTATTGTCCTTGGAAACAACCACCTTGTCGCAAGTTCCGAGCATATCAAGCGTTGCCTGCTCCAACTTCAAGCCCTTTTCCTCAGAGATAACCAGACCTCCAGTCAGTACAGCGATATCCTCAAGCATAGCCTTGCGACGATCGCCAAAGCCTGGAGCCTTCACAGCGCAAACCTTCAAACCTGCACGCAAACGGTTTACTACCAATGTAGTCAATGCCTCAGAATCAACATCCTCAGCAATGATCAGCAGCGGCATTCCGTTCTCGGCAGCAGGCTGCAGCACGGGCATCAGATCCTTGAGGTTGCTGATTTTCTTGTCATAGATAAGGATGCGTGGATGATCCATCACACATTCCATCTTGTCGGCATCAGTCATGAAATATCCTGACAGATAGCCACGGTCAAACTGCATTCCCTCTACCACACCGATATGAGTGTCGCGGCTTTTACTTTCCTCAATAGTGATGACACCATCCTTAGAAACCTTACGGAAAGCCTCAGCAAGGAGCTTACCAATCTCAGGGTCGTTGTTTGCAGAAACGGTAGCCACCTGTTCAATCTTGTCGTAGTTGTTGTCCACCTTTTCAGCATTCTGCTTGATATAATCAACAACAGTATTCACAGCCTTGTCAATACCACGTTTCAAATCCATAGGATTAGCACCAGCTGTCACATTCTTCAGACCTTCATTTACGATTGCCTGTGCCAAAATTGTTGCAGTTGTTGTTCCATCACCAGCATCATCACCAGTCTTAGAAGCAACGCTCTTTACCAACTGGGCACCCGTATTCTCGAAGTGATCTTCAAGTTCAATTTCCTTAGCTACGGTTACACCATCCTTGGTAATCTGTGGAGCACCAAACTTCTTCTCAATCACAACGTTACGTCCTTTAGGACCAAGTGTCACTTTAACTGCATTAGCCAACTGATCCACGCCATTCTTAAGCAGGTCGCGGGCCTCAATATTGAATTTAATATCTTTTGCCATAATTTTTAATTGATAATTGAAAATTTGAAAATCGCGAGCGATAACTCTTAATTGATAATTGAAAATCGCGAGCGATAACTCTTAATTGATAATTGAAAATCGCGAGCGATAACTCTTAACTCTTAATTTTTAATTCTTAACTCTACAAATTACTTGATAATTGCAAGTACATCACTCTGACGCATCATCAGATACTTCTCACCGTCAAATTCCAGTTCGGTACCTGCGTATTTTCCATAAAGCACTTCATCGCCTGCTTTAAGAATCATTTCCTCGTCTTTTGTTCCGTTGCCTGCAGCAACAATCTTGCCGCGCAAAGGTTTCTCCTTAGCCGTATCAGGAATGATGATACCACCAATTTTCTCTTCTGCCGGTGCTGGCAATACCAACACGCGATCACCTAAAGGTTGAATATTCATAGCTTTTTAATTTTAAAATTATTTTTAAACTTTACCCCTTACTTTGCTAAAACCGTGCCAAAGTGTCACCACCATTTAGCAGCCGACAATTTGTCAGTGCAAAAAAAAATAAAAAACGTCTTTTTTTTTGTATTTTTCCCACTTATTACTATCTTTGCAGAAATATTTGAACATAACTCATTTTTTATAAATACAGATACCTTATGAAAGATTTCTTTAAAAATGTTTTTGCTACCGTTGTAGGTATTGCTTTATTTTTAGCTATCATGGGCTTTTTCGCTTTTATCTCTATCATCGGAATGATTGCATCAGGTGATTCTGCTGTAAAAGTAAAGAACAACTCCGTACTTGTGCTTAATCTGGACGGTGTCCTCAGTGAGCGAGGCGATACTGATTTCATGAGTCAATTCATGGGCCAGATGAGTCCCTCTGCAGGCCTCGATGAAATCTTGGAAGCCATAGAAAGGGCTAAAGACAATGACAATGTGAAGGGTATCTATATTGAAGCCGGTGCGTTCGGCAGCGACTCACCTGCATCCAATCAAGCTATCCGTGATGCACTTCTCGATTTCAAGAAGAGTGGAAAATGGATTGTTGCTTATGGTGATCAGTATATTCAAAGTGCTTACTATATCTGTAGTGCAGCTGATCAGATATGGATTAATCCTTATGGTGAAATCGACTGGCATGGTTTAGGTTCTACACCTTATTATTTAAAAGATGTAATGGCTAAGTTTGGTATCAAAATGCAGCTTACCAAAGTGGGAACCTATAAGAGTGCCCCTGAAACATATACTGCCGACAAGATGAGCGATGCCAATCGCCAGCAAGTTACTGAGTACATTACCGGTATCTGGGATAAGATGCTTACGGATGTAGCTGCTTCCCGCAAGCTCACCAAAGAACAGCTGAATACTTATGCCGACAGCGTCACCATGTTTAATACGACAGCTCAATACCAGCAGCAAAAGCTGATTGACAAGGCACTCTATTATGACCAGGTGAAGCCCGAAATCCGCAAATTGCTCAAAATTGACGAGGACAAGGAAATTAACACCGTAGGTATCAGTTCTATGCTGGCTACACAAGGAAAGAAGAACAAGGGCGAAGAGATTGCCGTCTATTATGCCTACGGAAATATCGTAACCCGGGATGTTGAAAACCAGATTATGGGTGGCGGCCATTCCATTGTGGGCGTTGACGTAGCAGAAGACTTGGAAAAGTTAGCCAAAGACGATAAAGTGAAAGCCGTGGTGTTGCGTATCAACTCTGGCGGAGGTTCTGCTTATGCCTCAGAACAAATTTGGCGGGCCGTTACACGCCTGAAGGCTAAAAAGCCTGTTGTTGTCAGCATGGGAGGTTTGGCTGCCTCTGGCGGTTATTACATGAGTTGTGCAGCCAACTGGATTGTGGCAGAGCCTACTACATTAACTGGAAGTATTGGTATT
>Ga0310695_10003141_pt1 | contig 33075 bp, 58 predicted proteins | sample RumenRJG_04DNA_FD_203882 | JGI IMG/M metagenome (GOLD analysis project Ga0310695, IMG submission 203882) | Bovine rumen microbial communities from Lethbridge, Alberta, Canada - RJG_04 (v2) (version 2) | ecosystem: Host-associated > Mammals > Digestive system > Stomach > Rumen | place: Canada... | reverse complement strand
AACGTTTATTCGCCGGGTTTGGAAGAAAGGCATCCGCTACGAGCGTGTGTATCATTCTAACCTTGTTAGAACCGAGGTGAACAATAAGATAGCCAAGGTGGTGCTTAATGGGCGATAGCAGATGCGTTTCTCCAGTATGGTTGTAATCCATACTGCGAACACGTCCAAAGTTGCTTACTTGATACCTACCCTCATAACCGACAATATCCTTAAATACTTCCCGCATAACAAATACCTCCAAACACATTATATCACAAACTGCTCTTTATGTCTACACCTTCCCGGCGCGCGAGGGAAGTTGTAAATACAAGAAAGGAACTATAACAATGGCTTTGACTGATGAGAATACCGGCATGGGCACCACGATGTTGGTGCAGCCTACCGGAATGAACAATGGCGGATTCGGTGATTTTGGTGGTTCCGGCTTCTGGATTATCCTGCTCTTTATCCTTCTCGGCGGTAACGGCTGGGGCAACGGCTTCGGCGGCGGCTTCGGCGGCGGAAGCGATCTTTATCCGTGGATGAACAACTCCAATCAGATCAACGGCGGCTTCCGGGATCAGATGCTCGGCTCTCAGATCAGCGGCATTCAGAACAGTATCACGTCCGGCTTCGGCGATGTTCAGAACTCTCTGTGCTCCGGCTTTGCTGGCGTAAATGCGGGCATCGCGAACGCGGCGGCTCAGGCCGAAATCAGCGCGAATGCCCGACAGATGGCGAATATGCAGCAGCTCTTCGGCGTGCAGTCTTCGCTCCAGCAGTGCTGCTGCGACAACCGTGCGGGGCTTGCCGACCTGAAGTACACCGTGGCGACGGAGAACTGCGCGGATCGTACCGCCGCGGCTCAGAACACCCGCGACATCATTGACGCCCAGACCCGCGGTACCCAGGCGATTCTCGACAAGCTGTGCGCCCTGGAACTGGACGGCGTGAAGGGTCAGCTTGCGGCGGCCCAGCGTGAGAACGTCGGCCTTCAGAACCAGCTCAACATGGCGACCATGCAGGCCAGCCAGACCGCTCAGAACGCCTTCATCCAGCAGGGCTTCGCCAACGAGGTTGACGCTCTGTACAACCGCCTGAACTCCTGCCCGGTGCCCACCACTCCCGTGTATGGGCGCACCCCGATTTTCACTTGTGGCAATCAGGGATGCGGCTGCGGCGGTAATGCCTTTGCAAACTGATTTGAGGTGACACCATGGCGAAGTATATAACTTCTACCGATCAGAACGTGGCGCTGAATAGTGCTGTTCCGTTCGATGTGGTTTCTATCCCGTGCAACAAGGGCTGTGTCGTGCCGATTGCGACCGGGGTTGTTACTTTGAATGGTGGTTCCGCCAATCGGTTTGCCCGGTACGAGGTTACGGTGCAAGCGAACGTGGCGATCCCCACCGGCGGCACCGTCACGCCGGTTGCTCTGGCGATCACGCTGAATGGCGTTGCTCTGCCGGATAGCGTGGCGGTCGTGACGCCCGCAGCGGTTGAGGACGTATGGCACATCAACACGTCTACCGTCATCACTGTGCCTTGCGGCTGCTGTGTATCGGTTTCCGCTGAGTATGTTGACGCGACGGAAGACGATGCAGCCGTGACGCCCACCCCGTCCATCTTCGTGAGACGGCGGGCTTCGCTGACCGTGACTCGCAAAGCCTAACGGGAAGGAGGATAAAGCAATGGACTATATGACCGAACTGCATGAACTGTGCGAAACCATCTCCAGCGAAATCGCAGAGAGCAACGAGAAGATTCGCGCCGCTGGCGGAAAACTCAGTGCGGGTGATGTGGACTACATCGACAAACTCACTCACACTCTGAAATCCATCAAGGCCACTATCGCCATGATGGAGGATGAGGACGGATATTCTTCTGCCCCGTATTATATGGGTGGATCGTACCGTGGCGGCAATCGCGGTGGCTCATACCGTGACGGCAGCTATGCACGTAGACGCAACACCCGTCGGGACAGTATGGGACGCTACTCCAGCAATGGATACTCCCGTGACGGCGGCATGGTCGAGGAGCTACGCGAGTTGATGGAAGATGCTCCCAACGAAGCCATCAAGCGCGACATCCAGCGGCTTGTGGACAAGATCGAGCAGATGTGAGGTGATTCCCCTTGATTACAGAGCGAGACCTTGAACAGGCGATTGCCGAGTGTCAGGGGGAGCGCAATCCCAATTCGAACACCTGTATCAAGTTGGCGGCGTTTTACACCATTAAAAACGAGATGTTCGGAAGACATGAACAGATGGAGCCGGGATATTCATATGCCGCGCCTGTGGAGACCATCGAAACCACGATTGATTATGAAAGCGACACGGATTTCTCGCAGGCGATATATGGACGCAAGGCGGCAGATGTCTGGCCGATAATGGACGAACTCATGTCCACGATTCAGGCGCTCATGCCCCGACTGTATGATGGTGTGATGCGAAAACTACAATCATAGAATATGGCAACCCTCAATCGAGGGTTGCCTGAAATCTATTTTGGTACTTTTATTTCCAGCAAGGCCAATCCGTGCATTCGATAGACATATCGGATGTTATAATCCATATGTTTCGCGATTTCGCTCCACGACCAGCCGTTGATGTACCTGGCCTCCAGCAGGTCGCGGTAGCGGGCATCGTCCACCATAGCGATGGCGTCCTTGATCTCCATCCATTCGCGCATCATGGCGCCGATCTCGCGCTGGTACTGGCCTTCGAGGTCGACCAGCATGTCCACGGCCTTCGTCCAGTCGTAGCCGCCGGCGGCCTTCGGCATGTCGGAGATGGTGGGGCTTTTGAGGAACGACACCTTCTCGCGCAGGCGCTTGAGCTGGTCGATCTTGATGTCCATTGCGTTTTGCAGCGTCCGCGCGCGTGACAGGTACTCTTTGGCGGTCATGCTTTACCTCCCCGTGCTTCCGAACCCGGATGCTCCACGCTTGCCGCCGATGACGGTGTTGACGGCCTGAACCGGCTCGTAGAGAACGGGAACGATCAGCATCTGAGAGATTTTGTCACCGGCGCACACCTGATAGTCCGTGTCGCCGCAGTTGAACAAGTGCACCAGAATTTCGCCGGAATACCCTTCATCCACGATGCCGAACGTCAGGATGTCGTGCTTGGTCATGAGGCCGCTCTTCGGCATCAGCATGCCGACCGTTCCCACTGGCAGTTCGGCGTGAACACCTGTATGAAATGTCGCCGTCTGCCGCGCCTTGACAACGCCGCCGTGCATCGCGTACAGGTCAAGCCCTGCATCTGTGCTGTGTGCCCGCGTGGGCATGTGTGCGCCGTCTTCCAGTAGAATGTTCATTCGTGTCCTCCTTATGCCGCCGGGTTCCAGCACTGCACCGTGCGCAGCGCCTGCCTTTTTACTTCCATCCGCCGCGCCATTCCCGGCTGGACGGTTTTGTGATCCTGTGCGTTGCGCTCCATGGCATCCACCTGCCGCTGGTAGTAGGCGATGAGCAGCAGCCGCGCCAGCGTGGGCGAGATGCGCCGGTCGCGCACGGCGCACCCGCGGCTCACGGCGGCGGCGACGTCACAGTAGGGCAGTCCGAGCAGCATGGCAATCTGTGCGGCGGTCAGCATTGTGTCGCCTCCTGTACCAGATAGTACTGTGCCACGTGGGTGGTTTCGCCGTAGCGGGTCATCACCGGCACCATCTCGCGCCGAATGTCGAACCCTCTGTGCTTGAGATCGTAGATGCGCGCGCCGAGGCGGGTGATGCCGTAGCGGTCGTCCGCCTCGCGCTGAGTGATCGTCCTGCGCCTGCGCAGGTGCTGGAGAATCAGATCCGTCTGTGTTACCCGGAGCATTGTGTCGCCTCCTATACGCCGTAGTACGGGCAGTCGCCGTCGGGTCGATCGGGCTTTTCACTGCCCGCGATGCGGTGGATCACCTTGCGCAGCTCGCAGCCTTTGCGCTCGGCGAACGTCTCTCGCGTGCAGTACTTGCAGTACTCGTTGCACGTCGCTGCCAGTGTGTTGTATTCCTCGAAGGACATCCAGATGCCGTACTCCCTGTTGCGCGTCCGTGTCGCCGGGCACCTTGCGCCGATGGACACGGTGCTGGCGCGGGCGTTGCGCATGAGGTTTGCCTGCTGTTCCGGCTCCACCGTCTCCATAATGCCGCTGAGTAGCGATTGCAGCTTCGTCCGGATCAGCGCCAGATCGCGCTTGCCGCCCTTGACCAGCATGGCGCGGTCGCCCAGCGAATCCACCACGTCGTCATACTCCGTGCGCAGCGCCGCAAGGCGGATGATGTCATCCTTCTCCTTGAAGTTCAGTCGCTTCGTCTTTCCCATGGTGTTGCCTCCGTTTGTTCGATTGTTGGCAAGTTGTCCCAGCATCTCCAATATTGCCCATAATACTTCGTGTTTGCCACCACTCCGAAATCCCCTACGAATACAACCCATACATCGCCTTTGGCGGTTTTACCCGGAATAGGAACATTCCCGAGCGTACACGTAATATAACCAGGCTCTATATCGGTCTCATAATTGAACTTGTCAGGGTCGTCCTGTTCGGGATTAAACTCTATCCAAACCAGTTGCCTCCCATGGTGCCATGGGTCTTGTTTGCTGCCATGCAAGCCAATCTCAACGAAGTGGCCAATGTCATTCAACGTCAAAAGGTGTGCTTCTTTCTCCATGGTGTTACCTCCCTCTATTCCTCCTTCGGCTCCAGACCCAGTTTCTGTGCAATGTCGGCGGGGATGGGCTTGATTAGTCCAAGTTTTATAATGGCTAGATATTGACTGTTGTCTATTTCCTTTGGGATTACTCCAATGCTAACTAACCACTGGCTCCAATTCGGGTAAACCGGTTCCGGGTGCTCTTCGGCCCATTCCATCACAAGACGTTCGAGTTCCTTCGCATCATCAGCATTGTCCTTTGCATAACTGCCGCATACGTCGGCCCTTGTGTCGCCAAGCAGACATCCGACGCAATCATCGGCGTTTTCTGTACAATGTTGTGTGCATAGTCTGCCCCACTGCCTCATCACTTCCTGAAACTCAGCCACTATCTCGCCCCCTGTTCCTTCTGCCATGCCTTGCGCACCAACCACACGGCCTTGCTCAGTTCCTTATCCTTGTTCAACACATCGAGAAACTTCTCGGTTATCCACCACATCGGGATAGCGTCGATGGTGGGGGCATCCGCAATGTTCGCCCGAACATTGGACAACACCCCAAACCGAAAATTACCGCCGTTCTTTTTGCATTCTGCTTGTGCATTTACAAGGGCTTTATCAAGCGCGTCAGCGTCAATCAACCTGCTCATATTGCGCCTCCTACACTTTGTGTATGTCACGGTCAACGCGTTTGCGGGTATCGCTGTCGTCCAGGCTGAACCCCTCGCCCATCACCGCGACAACCATCTCATGCAGCATTGCCAGCCGCCGTGCATCTTCCTCGATGCTGATGCTTTTGATGTACTCGCAAATCCGCTTCGCCTGATTCAACGTCCAATGTGGTATTACACCGTGACCATATAGACGCTTTGCACATGCGTTCACCGTCGCCGGGCTGATGCCAAGCTCATATGCCAGTTCGGCATTGGTGTAAATCGTCTCACCATTAGCGTTAATCATCGTCATCCTCCTTAAAGAAATCATTCAGCCTTTGCTTGATAGCCCTGTTCTCGATGCTCTTTGCCGCCGCTGCCGGTTCACAATCCGCTCGATAATCTGGTCAAATCCAATCTTCGTCAGCCCTTCCATCCTGTTCCGCCTCCCTGATGTAGCCATCTTCCCTCAGCCTCTTGACGATAAGATCCTTGGCGAAGGCATTGTTGCCGACCGTGTACAGGCTCGCCAGCAGCTCGTTGAACGCATGGTCTTCCTCCAGCATCAGGCACGCCACGCGGTGGGCGGAGCAGCCGCCGCATTCGCCTTCCTGCGACAGAAACTCAATGCCGGGGCACTCATCGCAGCAGAAGTTGTTCTCTTCGCAGAAGCGCAGCGCTTCGATCACCCTCTGTCGTCGCCATTTTTCACTCATCCCTGATCGCCTCCGTCATGTTCATTATCCTGTCGATGTCGCACTTCGGCTCCCACGCCTCGTAGTCTCCGGCCGCGCACTCGGCCTCGAGGTTCAGCCGGCACTGTCCGCCGCCCAGATAGGCGGCACAGGTTTCACACGCTTTCACGTTCCGCAGCCTCCTTCTTCCGCCGGTTGTACCGCGACAGCCAGTCGGCAGCGCGTACTCGGCACTCAAAACAGCTCTTGTACTGCCCGCTCAGCGGCTTTCCGCACCTGATGCAGCAGTGGTCTTCGATGCGCTCCCGGCGGACGCGCGCCATGTTCCCCGCGTTGCGCTGCCGGCATCTGGCGCACAGGTTCGCGGTGCCGCCCTCGCCGATGGGCCTGCCGCAGCTGTGACAGGTGCCCTGCTCGGAGCGCTTCTGTCGCAGATCCCGCTGCCGCTGCCGCCAGTACGCCAGGCACTCGGCGCAGTACGCGCGCCCCTCTACCAGCGGACGGTGCTCCCGGCAGTTCGGGCAGCGGCCCTGTTTGCGGTAATACGCATGGCGCTCCTGCTGTGCCGTCATGACTGATTCGCCGCCTTTCGCTGATAATAGAGTTCCGCCGCATGCATCCGGCACTTATAGCACATGCACATGTAGGTGCCGTCCTTGTGCCTGTCCAGGTCTTCCAGTTGCATTCCGCATTTGATGCAGCGCTTGTCGAGGCGCCGGTAGTAGTAGCGCTGCTTGTTCATTGCCTTCAGCTTCTCGATGTGCTTTTGCTTCTTCGCATGGCACTCCGGGCAGATCTTCCACGGATTCCCCTCCGGCAGCGGTTCCCCGCAGGCATAACACTTGTGCTTTACGGTATACCGTTTGTAGGCCTTCTTGCGCCTACGAACGGCCTTTTCCAGACATTCCGAGCAGAAAAGTTTGCCATTTTCCATCGGGCGATGCTCCTTGCACAACGGGCACAGGCCGCGCTCACGGTAGTAGGCACGGTACGCTTCTCTGTCGTACCACAGCGGTCGGTCCTTCGGCCCTCCCTTGCCTCGCATCACTCGTCCCGCCCTTCGTCGTCATCGGGCATGAAACGGGCGATGGCCACGCCGATCAGGCCGGAGATGGCCACCAGGATCAGCGCGCCAAAACCGAAGCCCACCACCTGAACCAGCGCGTACAGCCCGCGCTCGAATGCCTCAAAGTAGTCCATCCCGCATTGCCTCCTCCTGTTGTTCGCGCAGTGCTTCCCAGCCGTCAAAAATTGAATGCGTCCTGTCCCGGCAGTCCTGCTGGTTATCGTACAGTTCGGCCTTGCTCACGCCCCTGTGGGGGTCGTCGCCGTAGCCGACGTCCACGTGCTGCATCCGCCCGCCGACTTCGCGGTAGATGCCGTATTCGTAGCCGTCCTTCGTGGGCAGGATGGTCAGCACGGCCACCCTGTACACCTTGCCGCTGCCGGACTGCCAGTAGTACTCGCCAAGCTCCAGCGACGTGTCCCTCGGGTGCGGCAGGTAGATCTCCATCATCATCCGGGTGCGGTCGTCAATCATCGTCGGCCACCTCCCCCCTGAGCACTTTGAGCAGCTGCTGGAGGTCGACCGCCTCCCCATGGAGCGTTTTGAGCAACTGCCGGATCTCCGCGGGCGTCAGCCCCGTGTCCTCGTATTTTCCGAGGCGCTCCATCAGCGCGCTCTTGGATGCGTTCGTCCAGTACTTGCTTGCGCTGGTCGGACCGCTGTACCATCCGGCGGCCCGCTGATGCACGAGGCGGTCGTTCTCGGTCATCATCAGGCGTCCCTCCCTTCCGGCACCCACTCCAGAAACCCGTGCCGCTCCATCCAGCAAAGCACCGTCGCGGCAGCCACTTCCCAGATCGACTGAAGCCGCTCCACGACGCCGGGCTTGCGGTTGACGTCCTTGAGCAGCAGCTCCATGCGGGCGTCGCGATTGCGGTTGCGCTCGCTGCGGGCGCGGGTGAGCTGGTCGGTCAGGTCGGCCTCGCGCTTGTGATTGGCGATGCGCTGCCGCTCAATCTCGTGATGGACGATGCCGTTGATCCAGAGCTGGTCGCCGCGATGAATCACGCTGGCGGCGGTGATCGGTGTGATGTTGCTCATGGTGTTATCCTCCCTTTCGTCGGTTCAGCCGCGGCACTCGTAAACCTGGTCGCCGCTTTCGATGGTGTATACCGGCCCGCGCTGGGCCGTGGGTGCGAAGTAGCTGAGCGTCTTCTCGCACTTGAACGCCTGCGCGATGGGCGCGTCGGTCTCGATGGGCCTGATGATCTCGCGCGGGGTGAACGTCTTGTAGGCCGCGAAGGCCAGCATGACGATGGTCAGCAAAATGCAGAGCCACATGAAAAACTTCTCGAAACGGGTCATCGGTGATTCCTCCTTGTCGGTCAGGGCCTGAACTTGTGCTTCATTCTCTCGAACTGGCGCTTGGCTGCCTGTTTGCCGTACTCAATGTCCACGCCGCGTCTGCGGTATTCCTCATCGCGCTTCTGCCGGTGCGCCTGATCCCAGAGCAGGAATCGTTCGCAGGTCGCGTGGCACTCGGCGGTGCGTTCGGTGCAGTCCTTGCATGGTGATACGGAATACATGGTCGGTCAGCTCCAGATGGTCGTTTGGTATAGCCCGCCTTGACGCCTGCGAGTATCAGCCCGATGAAGAAGCTGCGGAAAAAAATCAGTCAGGCAGGCGAGGCGGGCACCCCACAGCGGAGGTTGCGTTTGCGGAGGGAACCGCATTGCAATGGTTCTGCCGGGCCGGGCTTATAGCCCGCGTAACAGCGTCAGAGCGCTGATACTTCGAAGTCGGTGATGGTGATCTCGGCGCGTGGGTTGTCTTTGTCGTACAGCACGCGGCTGCCGTCCAGCCCCGCGATCACCTGTGAATTGTCGTCCTCGAGGACGTGCGCCTCTTTGGCGAGGATGTCCAGCGTGCCCTGTAGCAGGTTCACCAGGTCGACCCTGCGCCGGGTGCGCATGTAGTACTCGACCTGCACGTTCACCGGCCCCGGAAGATTGGCGTTTCGCAGTTCCAGCGGAATCTGTGCCACACAGGCCTCCGCGTAGGCCCGCGCGTCCTTCGAGGGGATGACCATGGTCTTGCCCGTCTTGCGGTTGCGAATGACCTGCTGGTGATTCTTCTTCGTCCGCGGGTCGCCGGTGAAGGTGATGTGGATCATGCGCTCGTACCGTCCTCGTAGTGGTCGAGATCGACGAACATGTCGTCGTAGTCGCTGTCGGTGTAGGTGCGCTGCTCGTACTCCAGCGCCGGGTTCTTCGGCTTGGAGCGGTTCGGAGACGGTTCCATGTCGCGGGATGCCCAGTTGCGAACGGCTGCGCGCCAGTCCTTCATGGGATTTCGCCCAACTTTCCAGCCGTTGCTCTCGTAGTAGGCGATAAAGCGCTCGGTGCTGAAGCCTTCGTAGCCTCGTTCCCCGGCGTAAGCCTCGACTTCTTCGGCTGTCGGGGGCGCGAATCGCGCGCGTGCGCGCTTCTCTCCCGCTTCGGATTCGGATTCGGATTCGGATTCGGATTCGGATTGGATTGGATTACGGGGACAATTGATTTCAATTGATTTCAATTGCTTGCAATTGCTTTCAGGTGCCGGGTACTTCGACTTCTGATTCCGGATGCTCTGATGCGACGCCCATGTTGGGAAGTACAGGTAGGGTTTTCCGTCTACTTCGTAGAGGCCAACGCAGCCTATACCCGCCAAAGCCTTCAGCGCGGCTTCAATGTCTCGGTTTGTCAGTCGGTCCCGCAGCGGGAAGCATGCTCCCCGAATGACCGCCGGGCGGGCGTCTCCCCGCCCGAAGTCATCCACGTAGGTAATCAGGTTCACCCAAAGCCGAAACTGGAAATCCGTCATCTGGTTCACACTCTCCGAAGTGTGGATGCTCTCTTTGATGATCCGGTTCGGCATGTTGTCACCTTCAGTTCTCGGTTCCTTTGTAGTAAATCGTTACGTACAGGTTGCTCTCCCAGAACAGCTCAACGAGCGGAGGAAGGAGTTTTTCGGTAATGCCGGTCAACGTGATGGTGTTCACCGTCTGACTGTCTATCCAGTCTTCTTCGTCTCTGATGACAAGTTCGAAGTAGTGCGTTACATCTTTTGCCTGTTCTGATGGCCGTAGAAGTTCTGCGAGCTTCTGCTGGCCTTCCACCGTCATCGGATTAAACTCGTTCATCATCGCCTTATACCTCTCAGAACGGCGGATCGTCGTCTTCGCCCGTGCCGGTGATGTCCTTCAGCCCTGCCGTGACGGCTGCCGCCTGTTCCTGCCGCAGCGCGCGTTTCTCGGGAACCTTGTAGTCGCCGGCGCGAACCTTGTCGGCGGAACGGAACCAGCGCGGATGCACCGTGGTGCGCACCTGGCCGTCGCGGCCCATGAACTCCTCTTCGCCGAAGATCACGCCAACGCGCTTTCCGTTGAGCGTTTTCTCGTCCCAGTTCCACGTGTAGCCGGGATTGCTCTCTACGATGGCCTGAATGGTGCCTTTGAAATGCGGGTTTGCGTTGCCGTCTCGGTCGAGCAGGAACTGCGTGAACACGCAGGGCCAGCGGGGATCGCTGTTGCTGCTGCGCATCTCGTCGAAGCGCTTCTGGAAGAAACCCGTGTACGGGCCTTCGCAGATTTCCAGCGCGATAGCGATGCGCTCGGCTTCGCCGTTGCGCGTGGAGGTGGTCTCCACCCTCGCACCGCGAATGTAGCAGATGTAGCCGCCGGGCGCGATGCGCTCGACTTCGCCGGTGGCGGCGCGGGTGGTGTCCCAGTTGTTCAGTGGCTTCATCGGTATTCCTCCAATCTCTCCAGTACCATCATGATGTCGTTGGGTACGGTCATTTCCTCAAAAGCGCCCATCGGCGTTTTGGCGGTGGAATTGTTCGCGCGGGTCTCGAAGACGTACTGTCCGTCGATGCAGCGCGCGTGCAGGATGACCGGGAATTTGCTCTCCAGCACGATCTTGTCCAATTTCCTGCCGTTGGTCTTGATGCGCGTCCAGCTGTTGCCGAAATCGTCGCGGTCGGTCTGGGTGTGCGCCACGAAGATCACCGTCATGTCCTCGCGCATGCTCTTCTCCGCGTAGCTGATGATGTGGTACACGGCTCCGGCGAGGTCGGCCCATTTGTCGTAGCCCTTCTCGTTCATGCGGGCCATTTCGTCGTCGACCATGATGCCGTTGATCGTGTCGACGACCACGTACTTGAACTGCGGCACCGCGTTCGCCCAGGCGAGCATCTTCAGCACCGTGTCCTTGTCCACAAGGCCGGTGGTCTTGCTCAGGGCCGTGGTGTAGTTGCCGGTGAAGCTGCCGCCCTCGGTGCGGGCCAGCGCCTTGTACTGCTGCCGCCAGCCGCGCCACGCGAGGCCCTTGCCGTCGCAGTCGATGTACAGGGTTTCCTCCGGCGGGAGGTTGCGCAGGGAAGTGGTCTTCCCCGCGCCGCTCTCGCCCATGATCCCGATGATGTATGCCATCTTAAACTGCCTCCATTTCGAGCTGGTACAGCTCGTCTTCCGTGTAGTTGGCCATGTAGGCGTGGATGTTGTCGTCTTCCTGCATGTCGTCGAGGATGATCTGCGGGACGACGTGGAGCAGAAAGTCTTCCAGCTCCCGCGCCAGCCGCTCGGCAGCCGGGAAGCGGCCATTGCCAAACTCGGCCTCTGTGTCCAGCAGGTCGATCACCTGCGGCAGCGTCTGCTGCATTTTGTTCAGCATCTTCAGGTCGTCGGCGATCTCCGCCGAACGATCCTGCGCCGACAGGTACGCTTCAAGGGATTTTTTCATGGTGTGCAACCTCCTTTGTTTGGTCGGTGGTGGATAAGGACGGGCGGCAGGAAATACTGCTGTATGGCAAGGGCAGATAGGAGTGTGAGGAAGGAACCGATGCCGCCCGCCCGGAGTATGGTTTAGAGCACAGAGTGCTCGTACTCCCGAATCATGGCCTGCCGGTCGCGCTCGTCCCATTCGGCGACGTAATCGGCGGCCTCGGCCAGCTCGTGCCGGATGTCGAATAGTATGTTCTCGAGATACTGGATGTCGCTCTTGATTTCGTCCTCGCTGGCCGATTCCCCGGCTTCCGCGCCCAACTGGTAGCAGTGGGCGACTTCGTTCAGGCCGTTCATGTACTCGGCGCTGTCGCAGCGCCAGACGTTGCGCAGGTGCGCCGCCGCCGCGTGGAGCTGGTGTTCGATGTCCTGCTGGAGCCCCACCTTGTATTCGATGTCGTCCTCGAGGTTCAGGCTCTCCAGCGCCTCGATGGCGTCCTCGATGCGGTTGGCCGCCGCGCCCAGTTCCTCGACCAAATCCTGCGCGTCGTCGTAATCCCTGTAGTTCATCGTTTATGCCTCCTTGATGTCGATGGTGTCGAATGTGTGGGTGTCCAGCCAGGTTTGTAGCCCTGCGACCGGGATGACCACCCGGCAGCCAATGCGCAGCGACGGGAAGTCAACTTTCCGGAGCAGTGCGCGGATGGTGCGCTCGCTCACACTGAGGGCTTCCGCCGCTTCTTCAACGCTGTAGGCCAGTTTCGTCATGGTTTTTGTCCTCTGGGATGAAGAGCTCGTCGATTGTGCATTCATAGAGTTTTGCCAACTGAGGGAGCTTGTCGGCGGTTGGATTCACCTGCCCGGTTTCCCACATGGCTACAGCCGTTCTGCTGATGTCCATCGCTTTGGCGACAGCTTCTTGTGTCAATCCGACTGACATCCTTGCGTCTTTCAATCTCATTAATGTACCTCCCGTGTCAACCACATTTACATTATAAGCGATTATTCACCGCATGTCAATAACTTTGGCGCTTTTTTCTGTGTTAAATATTGCATGTCAAAAGTTTTGACTGTATAATAGTGTTGGAAGGGGGAACACCTATGGAAAAGCTGCATTTTTAATCGGCGTTTGTAATCGGTGGAAATAGGTGGAAATAGGTTGCACACGTTGACATAAAAACCGTACACCTTGCATATGGCTGCACAGAACGGAAATAGACTGCACCCGTGTTAGGGTCAAATCTGGGTCAACGGGAAAGTCGGAAAACCGGAAAACGCAAAACTGGAAAACGGGAAAGTCGGAAATGGCAAAGTCGGAAAACAGAAAACCGGATTCCTGAAAACCGGAAAATCGGAAATCAGGAATCCGGAAAGTCGGAAAGTCGGAAATACCGTTACGGAAGATCGTCCACGGAAATCTTGTCGGCTGCAAGCTGCGTCTTGATCGCGTCCAGAATGTATTGCGCTTTGCTCTTGCCGGAGACTGCTGCCGCGAGGGTCAACAGTTCGCCCATACGCTCGGTCTTGCGTGAACGGACTTGGATATACTCAAAAGTTTTCGCGCGATACTTTGCATTCGCCCTTGCCTGCGCCTCAGTAGTTGCCACCTGAATACCTCCATTCGCAAAGTCGGAAAGTCGGAAAACGGGAAAGCCGGAAAGTCGGAAATGCCGTTAGCCGTTATTACCAGACGGGACGCTCCTTGCTGAGTTCCCATTCCTTTCCAAACTTTTCCTCGTGGGCGATTTCGTAGGCGCTGAAAAACTCCTGGTCGGATTCCCAATCGCGTCCACTGTTTGCCAGTGCCTCGCGGATCTCGTCATCCATCAGATTGACAGCCGCGTCAAAGTCCAGTTCATAGCCGTTCGCGTTGATAACCTTGCTCATCTCATATACCTCCTTGATTGTCCTGCCCATGTGGGTAGTATACCATGCCTGCACGCGAAAGGCAAGACGCCAGGCGCGTACTTGAAAACCGGAAAGTCGGAAAACCGGAAAGCTGAAAACCGCAAAGTCGGAAATTGGGAAAGTCGGAAATCAGGAATCCGGAAAGTCGGAAAATCGGAAAGTCGGAAAGCCAAATCGGGAAAGTCGGAAATCCGGAAATCGCAAATTCGGAAATCCGGAAATCCGGAAAGTCGGAAACGGTATTGCGCTCAAAACGGCGCGTTATCGTCCTGCATATCGCGCAGCGCTTCCAGCGCCTGAAGACGTTCGCGCAGCTTTTCGATCCTGCGAATAGCGGCCATGGCCTTGCGTTGACATGCCTTGAAATCCGAGAAAATCAACCCGGCAATGATTTGCTTTGCATGGATCTCTGCCATAACCTGAGCGATCTGCTCATCGTAACGAGTCGCGTACATACGTAAACCTCCCATCTGGTCAAATGATCCCGTTGTCCCGCAGCTCGCGCGTGAGGCCATAGCGCCGGGCCGTGCGCTCGATGCGCGCCTGCCATTCCGCCAGCTCGCCCCAGGTCATCGCCTCCGATGCCATCACGTCAAGCCATTCCATCACGCGCGCCCGTGCGCGCTCTTGCTGCTCTGTGTATTTCATCCTGTTAGCCCTCCTCTGTGTTCTCTGTGCTCTGTGCTGCCTGCCTGCGATCCGGACCGGCCCGGAGGAGATCAACGCGCCCGGACCGGCCAGCCAGCGCGCGCGCCTGCCTGCGATCCACGCCAGCGCCAGCGCGCGCCCGGAGACGATACAAGCCCGGCCCGGGCCGCTTGCCTGCGATCCCGGGCCGCGTCTTTGCTGGTCATCTCCGACCCATTGCGCGCGCCACGCTTGCCACGTGACCGGCGTATGACGTGCGCGCCTGCTTTGCCTGTTCTGCCTGTTCCACGCGCGCCAGCCCGGCCCGGAGCGCTTGCGCCTGTTCGGATGCCTGCGCTCGCAGCTCGGCCACATGCACGCGGTAAAGCTCGCCGGCGGCCATGTTCGCCAGCGTTGCGCGCCCGGCCTCCTGCGCGCTCTGTGCATCCTGTTCGGCTGCCTGCGCGCCTGTGCTGGGATCTGCTACGGTGATAATTTCGTGCCTGTTGTGTAGCGCGTCCAGCAGCGCCCGGACGCCAACAGCAGCACGCGCGCAAACCTCGCCGGCGATACTCGTCGCCAGCATTGACGACACGACAAACCCTATAATCACGTTTTTCATTTTTCCCACGGTTGTCACCTCCACCCATGAAGGCCGGGTGTGCTGCCCGGCCCGGTCCTTTACGCCTGTGCCAGCAGCTCTTTGACGTTCATGTGTTGCCCTCCTTATCGGTCTTATATGCCATCCGTGCTTTTTGCTGTTCCATCCGAGCTTTCTCATGCTGTTCTATCAATTTCTTCCAGCACTCTTTGCACAGCCCCTGGGTGCGGTTATATTCTTTGTCTATCTGAAGCTGCTTGCCAGTGGTAGAACAGTCATACGTTTCAAAGTGCCCGCATGACATCAGAAATTCAATCATCATTTTTGTAAACCCTCCTTATCGGTCTTAAGCAACAACTCGATACCACGCTCCGCAGTAGTACCACGCGCCCGGCGTGCCTGCCTGTACCTCGTAGCAGGCGCGCCCACCAATTACCACCATGCACATTGTCAAAACCTCCTTTGTCGTCCTCGCAGGCCCGGATCACGTCCGGGCCCGTCTTCCAGTCGTCCGCAAGTTAGGCCGGTTGCAGCTCGTCAACCGTCTCCCACTCCGTCAGCAGATCGGTCACCTCGTCCAACTCGCAAGCGTCCCATTTATCCAACATGTAATCTGCCAGGTCTTCCAGCGTCATTAGATCCACCGCGCGCCAGGCGCTTTTTAGGTTGCCATATCCATTAAACATAAACCAGTCATCATTACCGTTGAACTCGCCATATTGGACCATGTTCGCGATCCTGCTCGGACATTCATACCGCAACAGCTCGTCAAACTCGTCCATACTGTAAATCATTTCGTCAGGGTTGTCCTCTGCTATGGTTTCATTCCATACGCGGACCAGTTCGCCCGCGTCCACTCGTTCCAGCGCCTCCACCAGTTCAGCCCGGCGCGCCCGGTAAAGCTCTCTTGTCATCTGTATAACCTCCCTTGTATTGTCCTCTTGTATTCGCCTGCCATCATCAGCGCCCGGAGGCGATCCCGGACGGACGGCCCGAAAGGGCCGTTTCGGCTATGCTGTAAGTTGGTCCGCGTTGAGGATCTCGCCGGTCTCCCGGTCCATGTGATCGCCAGTATAAACATTGATCGCATATCCGCCAGTAAAGGCCGCTTTAGCGTCGTAGTAACTAACACCCGGGCAATATTCCTTAAGGAATGCGCTTACATGTCTGCGCGTTGTCGCGCTACACATGCAATCAATCGTTAACCATCCTTCTACCGTGTCCAGTGTTGCCGCCTCTGTACTGTAAGACATCAATACCGCTTTACCATCCCGGAGGACCACGCCCGCTTGCGCGTACGGCATTGTCTTAAGTCTGCGATCCACCCAAACGTCAATATCTCGCGCCCAATAACCGTTGATCTCATGTGCAACAAACTTCTTCATTTTGACAACCTCCCTTTATCCTTCTGTTCGTGTCGGGCCCGGTCTCCCGGGCCCGCGTCCTTGCCTGCCGTCCTACTGTTACAGCGTCGCCGCTTGGATCTTTTTGATGATTTCCTGAATCGGCTCAAGCTCTGCCATGATGCGCGTGATCTGCTCGCGCTTGTATTCGTCCGGCTCGCTGCCGTCTTCAGGTTTGCACCATTCCAGGTTACTGCTCAACTCGCGCGCGCGCTCTTCCAGCGCTGCCAGGATCATCGCCCACTGCTTGAAACTCATTTTCATGTTCTTCCTCCTATTCTGCCGCCGGGCTCTTGCCCGGTCGGCGGTCCCTTTGTTCCTTCCAACGTCTATATTATATAGCATTCTCCCGATATTGTACATACACAATTAATCACAACTATTGCACTATTGCACACAACACCACAAACGCCCGGCGCGGTGATTCCAGGCGGCCCGGTCAGCGATCCGGGCATAATTGCGCGACCTGGGCGCCAGGATCGACACCCGGCCCGGATAAATCCGGAACAAATTAAATCAGAATTTCAACCGTTCCGAGATCCGCCAGGCAACCGCGCCAGGCTGTAAAACACCCACGCAGACGGCCGCCAGCGTACGCAGGAAGAACGCCACACAAAACCGGAACAATACATTTCAGAATTCAAGCGGCCGCGATCCGGGCCGCCAGCGTTTGAAAAACCGGAACAAGACATTTCAGAATTTGAACCGATCCCAAAAACCGGAACAAGAGAAATCAAAATTTCAACCATCCCAAAAACCGGAACAAGACATTTCAGATTTTTAGACGATCCAAAAACCGGAACAAGACAAATCAGATTTTCACGCCCGGCCCTGTTGCCATCGCTGCCCTGCCTGCCTGTTCCCTCTGCTGCTGCTGCCCTCTGCCTACCCTCTGTCTACCCTCTGCCTGTTGCCTGCCATGTCTGCCCTCGCTGCCTGCCGCCAGTTCAAAACAATTTCAGACTATAACATCTCGTTATACTTGTGCCCGCTGCTATATGTTATTGCTATGGTTGTAGGTGGGTGGATTTTATTACAATATTTCCACGCGCACATTTACCAAAAATGTTGCCTTATCTTTTGGTATATACGTTCCCTTATGCTCTCATCCTCTGCCATAACGTTCCCTTATGCCTACGCCCGTTGTATAAAGTTACATCCATTTCGAATTATGTTACAGACCATGTAACAGACTGCGGCCGGTCATCCTCCCGACCATCGTAGTTAGTCTGTACTGACTGACCTTCCCTGACTAACAGTTAGTCAAGACAAACCAAACCGGACCGGACCGAGCCGACCCGGACCGAGCCGACCGAGCCGACCGAGCCGACCGCCGCCAGCCGCGCCCGCCCGCCGAGCCGAGCCGGCCGCGACGGTGACGCGACGGTGACGCGAGCCGGTGACGCGAGGGGGCGGGGGGGTAACCGAGCTGCCCGCCGCCGGGGTCACCCCACACCAATATTTCAGGCCAAAGAACTCGTTTTGCAAAATTTTTCGGGGATTAAAAGGGGTTTTTGTAGGTCAGGAAGGTGGTAAATGGGTAGAGGAGGTGTGAAAACTGAAGGGGTAAAACGGGAAAACTGGTCCTGGCTTTCGGATAGGACAGTAAAAGACACTAAAGGACACTAAATGGCAGTATTGACAGCGATGATAGAATATCCTTAGAGAGTACTAAGAAATTGAGCAAGCTCATTTCTTAGTACTCTCTAAGGTTATACGTTCGACAATTTTGAACCTGTCGGTCTGTGACAACCTCATCAACTGAAGAACATAGAAGGCAGGTGAAGGTTATACCATTCGTCAAGTTTGAACCATGGATACAGGCTGAAGGGCTTTCGAAGATTGAGGACTGGGCGCGCAAGGGACTGAACGACACGCAGATCGCTCAGAACATGGGTGTGACGCGGCGAACGCTTTACAACTGGGGCAAGCTGCATCCGGAGATGGTAAAGGCGTTGAACCGGGGGCGTGCTCCGGCGATTGCGCAGGTGGAGAACGCGCTGTTCAAGTCGGCGTGCGGATATACGACGACGGTGCAGAAGGCCGTGAAGGTTCGAAAGCAAGTGAATCGCGACGTCGAGGAGCACGTCGAGTACGTTCAGGAAGAGATTCACGTACCGGCGAACGTCGTGGCGCAGATCTTCTACCTGAAGAACATGAAGCCTGAGAAGTGGCGTGATCATCCGGAAGTCCCGGCGGACAAGAGCGACGATCCCGTGCGGGAACTGTTGAAGAGGTGGAACGATGCAGCAGGGACAGGAACCGAAGAAGCGGGGACGGCCGTCAAGGAAGCCGACGCCTCCGGGCAGTCCGAAGCAGATGGAGTTCTGGCGCAGCTGCAATCATCGCTGGAACATCAAGACGGGAGCGACGCGCAGCGGGAAGACGTACATGGACTACTTTCTGATACCGAGGAGGCTGCTGGCTGCTGAGGGGAAAGAGGGTCTGAACGTCATCCTGGGGAATACAAGGGCAACCATTCAGCGAAACATCCTGATGCCGATGCAGGAGATGTACGGGCCGAAGCGCATCGGGAACATACGGAGTGACAACACCTGCATGATGTTTGATCAGCGGGTGTTTTTGCTTGGCGCGGACAACGTGAACCACGTGAACCGGCTGCGTGGCTCATCGATCAAGTACTGCTACGGAGACGAGATCGTTACCTGGCACCCGGACGTGTTCGACATGCTGAAATCCCGTCTGGATAAACCGTATTCGATCTTTGACGGGACGTGCAACCCGGACTCGCCCCAGCACTGGTTTTACGAGTTTTTGCAGTCCGACGCGGACATCTACCAGCAGGCGTACACGATTGACGACAATCCGTATCTCGACCCCGTATTTGTGGAGAACCTGAAGAAGGAGTACGCGGGAACGGTGCTGTACGACCGATACATCAGCGGATTGTGGGTATCGGTGGAAGGCGCGCTGTTCACGACTTATCCGCAGTACACGGACGACGTGACGCTGCTTCGTGACGGCATATCGCACATCGACGCGGCATACGGTGGCGAGGACTTCACGGCGTACACGTGCGGGAAGCGGCTGGGCGACACGATTTACCTGTATGGGAAACTGTGGCGCGGGCACGTGGACACGGTGATCGATAAGTGCATCCAGACCTCGAAAGAGCTGCTGTGCGCGCCGATCTACTGTGAAACGAACGCCGATAAGGGCTATCTGGCCAAGGAAATTGCGGAGCGCGGGTTCAGCGCGTCGAGCTACAGCGAGTTTGAGAACAAGCACATGAAGATCAGCTCGTTCCTGCGGAAGTGGTGGAAGAACATCGTGTTTCTGGAGGGAACGGATAAGGCGTATATCGCGCAAATAATGAGCTATACGGAGGGCGCGCCTCACGACGACGCGCCGGACAGCGCGGCATGTGTGTGCCGCTATTATGACCGGAGGGGCAACACATGATACTGACGTACCAGGACTACGAAGAGGCCGTTGCTGCGGGCGACGTGCTGAACTTCCTTGCCAAGGCTATTGCACAGCACGTTGGCAGCGAGGAGTACGACATGGCGCTTGTCGCGGACGAATACGACCATCAACGCGACGTGACGGTGAACAACTATACGAAGTTCATCGCGGAGCACTCCGGAAGCACGCTGGTTAACGCGACGGCGGCGAACAACCGCATTTCCTCGAACTTCTTTCATCGCCTGAACACCCAGCGCTGCACGTATTCGCTTGGAAACGGCGTGGACTTCGCCGACGCGCATGTGAAGGACCGGCTCGGCTCGCAGTTTGACCGCGACTTTTACCGGCTGGCCTATTACGCGCTGATCCACCGCGAGTGTTTCGGTTTCTGGAACCTTGACCGGCTGTACGTGTTCCCGCTGACGGAGTTCGCTCCGCTGTACGACGAGGAGAACGGCGCGCTGCGGGCGGGCATCCGCTTCTGGCGCGTGTCCTCCGGCAAGCCCATGACGGCGGTACTGTACGACGAAACGGGCTTTACCAAATACCGGACGAAAGACGAGGGCGCCGGGTACGACTTCCAAGAGGTGGAGCCGCACCGGGCGTATATCACGCGCGGCATTCGCACCCAGGCGGGCGGGTTTGAAGTGACCGGCTATGAAAACTACAGCACGCTGCCGATCATCCGCATGAAGGGCAGCAATCTCTACCAGTCCACGCTGGTTGGCATGCGCGAGCGCATTGACAGCTATGACCTGATTCAGTCCGGATTTGCCAACGATCTTCAGGACTGCGCGCAGATTTACTGGATCATTGAGAACTGCGGCGGCATGAGCGACGCCGATTTGCAGTCGTTCCTGAATAAGCTGAACCGCGACCACATCGCCACCGCCGACACAAAGGGCATGGGCGTTGAATCGAACAGCCTGCGGCCATATGTGCAGGAAGTGCCGTTCGAATCGCGCGTGGCGTACCTCCAGCACATCCGGACCGCGATCTATGAGGACTTCGGCGCGCTGGATGTGAAGAACATCGCAGCCGGCGACCGCACTGCCACCGAGATCGAGGCGGCCTATCAGGCCATGGATGAGAACGCGGACGACTTCGAATACCAGTGCATTGACTTCATTCAGCGGATTCTGGCGCTGATCGGCGTCACCGGCGAAGCCGCCGTGCCGCTGTTCAAGCGCAACCGCATCGCTAACCAGCTCGAACAGACGCAGATGATCATGCTCGCCGCGCCTTACCTCGATGAAGAAACCATTCTTGACAAGCTGCCGTGGGTGTCCGTCGATGAAGTGGCCGCGATCCTCGAAAAGCGGAGCGCTGAGGAGGCCGAACAGACGGAAGAGGCGCCTGCGGAGGAAGCTGAACCCGTCGAAGTATGACGCGGAACGCGCACCCGGCGGATGATTTGCTCCGCACCGTCCGCAAACAGTACGAAAGCGCGTACAATGCCGCAAAATCGTCCGTATTTCGCCTTCTGAGCCGCTATTTCAGCGCACAGGTCAAACAGGACGCATCGCAGACGGATGCGTATTTGGCCCTTTCCAGCCCTTCCTGGCGCAAGGCTGAACACGAGGCGGCGGGCATTCTGCATCGGGCGAACGACGCGGCGCTGAAGAAGGTGAACGCGGAGCTGGCGGGTGTGTGGGCGGAGGGCGCGAACCGCGCGCTGTACCGGCTGCACCCGGAGGATGGCGAGCTTCTCCCTTACACCGCCGAGATCGTGCGCGAGTTGGCGCGCAGCGGCGACGTGCGGCTCGCCATGCGGGCGTTCAAGGCGGACAAAGACGTAAAATGGCAGGAAAAGCGGCTGCAAACCATTGCGCGCACCGCTGTTTCTCAGACGGAACCGGCGAAATACGCTGACTATATCGCATCGGGCGCGGTTTTGTCGGCGAAAAACGGCATGGATGCCACCGCACAGGCGATGGTGTTCGGCGCGTTTGACAGCGGCGTGTATCAGGCGGGGCTGGACGCGGCAGAAGCGGGTATGGATGTGAGCAAAACATGGCTGGGCATCCTCGATTCCCACATCCGCGACAGCCACCGGCACCTGCACGGCACGACGGTCCCGCTGGACGGCGTGTTCCACGGGCTGAAGGGCGACCTTCGATACCCACACGATCCAAATGCGCCCGCCGCCGAAACCATGCGCTGCCGCTGTCGCATGGCGGTACACGCTTCTGACGCGCCCGTGAAGGTGCGATACGCCGACGTTCTCCCCACGCAGACCACGGAGTACCGCCGCTGGCGGGACAGCGCCATTCGCAAAGCCGGGAAAACGCTCATGGCACAGCATAGGAGGTGAGCATGTGGCGCATCTTGGACGAGTTAAGTTTGACTGGGCACACAGTACATCAAACATTAACGTCTGTATCAGTAAAATCAAAGGGAAACTAAACGGCAGCATTGAACCTAAATTGAAATCCGTCATTGTGGATAGTGTTCATGATGTGATGGACCACAAATACTACAAGGACATCTGGCTGACCGGCGATACATGGCGTACTGTTGAGGCAAAATCTGTCAACAAAACGAATCAGTGGGCAGTCAGTGTAGAGGTTGGCACCGGCACGTGGTATACGATGTATGTCCATCAGGGCACCACACGCATGCCAGCGAGACCGTTTCTGGTGGACGGCGTGGAAGCTGCCGCTGATGACATTGAATCCATTGTTCAAAAAGACCTCAGCACCCTTTAGTGACAACGCCGCCACGCGCGGCGTTTTCATATGGTGTGCGAAAGCATCCGCGCACCGCAAAACACCATCTCGAATGGCAAGCATCGCCACCGAAGCAAAGGAGAGAGAAGTACCATGGCACTTACTCGAAGAATGCTTAAAGGCATGGGTCTGACCGAAGAGCAGCAGGACAGCATTATCGACGCGCACGCCGAGACGGTGGACGGGTTGAAATCGCAGATTGAATCGCTCCGGGCAGACACCGCCACACTTCAGGCCGTTCAGCAGGAATTGGACGGCATCAAAAACGGTACGGACTGGAAAGCCAAGTACGAGGAAGAACACAAGGCGTTCACCGAGTACCAGGCCGCCGTCACGGGCAAGGAAGCGCTCGCGGCGAAACAGGCAGCGTACCGGAAACTGCTGGCAGAGGAAAATATTCCGGCCAAGTTCCACGACCGGATCATCAAGATGACCGACTTCGACAGCATGGAGCTGGATGGAGACGGCATCAAGGACGCGGAACAGGCCCGCGCAGGCATTCAGACCGAATGGGGCGACTATGTTGCCACGGCTGAAACGCGCAGCGCGCAGGTGGACACCCCTCCGTCGAGCAGCAAGCAGAGCATCACGCGCGCGGACATCTACAAGAAGGATGAATACGGGCGCTACGTGATGTCTACTGCCGAGAGACAGAAAGCATTGACCGAACATCCGGAACTGATGACGAGTTGAAAGGAGCATAACACATGCCTGCGACTAATGTCGAAACCCTGACCAACCCCCGCGACTCCCTGCCGAACGTTTATACCAACGTTACCGCCCGTGAGATCGACTTCGTAACCCGTTTCAACGACAACTGGGAAGCCCTTCGAAACATTCTGGGCATCATGCGCCCGATTCGCAAGGCCCCCGGCACCTCCCTCGTTTCCTACACCGCCGATGTGACGCTGGAATCCGGCACCATCGGCGCGGGCGACGTGATCCCCTACAGCAAGGCGACCATCGTTCAGGCTGCCAAGGGCGACCTGACCATTGAGAAGTACGCCAAGGCCGTCCCGATTGAGGATGTCGCCACCTACGGCGCGGCGATTGCCGTTGAGAAGTCCGACGACGCGTTCCTGGCCAAGCTTCAGAACGTCGTGATGGGCAAGTTCTATACCTTCCTGAACACCGGCTCGCTGACCGGCACCGCCACGACGTGGCAGGCCGCGCTGGCCAAGGCGCAGGGCGAAGTGCTGAACAAGTTCGCGACCATCCAGAAGACCGTGACGAACGTGGTCGGCTTTGCCAACATTCTCGACGCCTACGACTATCTCGGGGCCGCGAACATCACCGTTCAGAACCGTTTCGGCCTGACCTACATCAAGGACTTCATGGGCTATTCCGTGCTGTTCCTGCTGCCCGCCGCACAGGTTGCCCGTAACATCGTTCTGGCGACCCCCGTGGAGAACATCGACCTGTACTACATCGACCCGTCCGACAGCGACTTCGCGCGTCTGGGCCTGGCCTATACGGTGCAGGGCGAGACCAACCTGATCGGCTTCCATGCGCAGGGCAATTACTCCACCGCCGTTGGCGAGAGCTACGCGCTGATGGGCATGGCGCTGTGGGCTGAGTATCTGGACGGCATTGCTGTTGTCAACATCGGCACCGAATCCTTTACCTCTGTCTCTTCTCCTACTGGCAACCCCGCCGAGAAGATGTATTATGAGAAGGCCGCTGACAACAGCTACTTCCGCACCACTGATACTACCGTGGTCAGCGGAAAGACCTATTACAGCCGCACCGTGACTCCGATTACCTGATATGTATCGCGTAATTGAAGCCTTCGCTGACTGCGTGGACAATCTCCATATTTACCAGCCGGGGGACTCGTTCCCCCGTGCTGGCCTGTCTGTCAGCGAGAAACGGCTGAAAGAACTGGCGGGGAACGGCAACCGCATAGGCAAGCCGGTCATTGTACAGATTGAAGAAAAGCCCCGGAAGAAGGTGCCTAAGTAATGAACAACATGCTGGAACAGGTGCTTGACCATATCCACAATTACTTCTACACCGGGACTGTAATTACCGATACGTTCACCATCTCGGGCGGTCAGATTCAGATCGACGAGCTGCAGAACGGACAGTATTATCACATCACGGGCAGTGTTTTCAACGATGGCATCCACCAGTATCCAGCAGTGGAAGGCGAGCTGACGGACGAGACTTTCTCCGGTACGATCTATCCAATGGCGGTTCCGAAGACTATGCTGAACATCGTCAACGAGATCGAGGCGTGGGTTGAGGAATACGGCACCGTGATGAACAGTCCCTATCAGGAAGAGCGTGTGGTCAATGTCTACGAGTACAAGCGCGCGACAACCGGACGCTACGTCGGCGACTCGCAGTCCGACTGGCAGACGATTTTCAAGAAGCGCTTGAACGCCTGGAGGAAGGTGGCTGGACATTGACGCTGCTCGATTCGATGAAAGAAGAGTACGTCATGATGGACAAAACGACTGTCAATGATGAACTGGGTGGATTCAGGGTCGTGTGGGTCGAAGGTGCTCATTTCGATGCGGTGATCCGAAAGGATTGGACAATCGAGCATGGTACTTTAGCCCAGCAAGATATAGTAGATGAACCCTTCACAGTTGTTGTCGACAAGTCTGTCACATTAGAATTTCACGACGTATTTAAACGGATCTCCGACGGTGCTGTGTTCCGTATGACCTCAAACATACAGGATGGTGTGGCGCCAGATCGTTCGACGGTAAAGATCGCCAAGGCCACAGCAGAAAGGTGGTCTATCCAATGACGAATACAGCAAAGGCGCTTTATCAATTCTTCAGTGGGTTCGGTATTCCTGCGTATCTCAGAAGCAGTATTCCAGACAACGCAGAACCGCCATACATTACGTATGAGATCATGGATATTGAACCGCTGTCCAGTTCGATGTTTCACGCCTGGGTATGGTATCGTGATACTTCTATGGCCGCCATATCCCAAAAGTGTGATGAGATCAAAAACGCCATTGGTCTCGGAGTGAGTATACCTGCTGGGAACGGTAACATCGTTCTGTACCCGATGTCTGGTGTACCATTCGCACAGATCCAGCCTGACCCGGATGAAACCATTAAGGCAGCATACTTAAGTATGATGCTACTCGCAAATACCGATTGACAAAGGAGTGAACCGTATGGAATACACGAAGTACCCGACCAATACCTTCCAATCGCTCGTAATGAACGCTGGCGTACTGCTTTCGACTTTTGACCCTACGACTGCGACTGTGACGGACGCGAACATCCTCGGCCCGACGTCTGGCGGTATCAACTTTACCGCTACGCCGAACTTCAAGGACTTCGGTGAAGACATCGACAACGTTCCGAAGAACACGAAAGAGCTGAAGCGGATTGAGGACTGGGAAGTGAAGATGAGCGGCTCGTTCGTCGCCATCACGCCTGAGACGGCGCGCTGGCTTGCCACTGCCGCCGATCTGACCACTTCTTCCGGCAAGATCACCCCGCGCGATACGCTTGACTTGACCTCAGAGACTGGAGACTTCCGCGACATCTGGCTTGTGGCGGACTACAGCGACAAGAACACGACCGGAACCGGCGCGACGGCCGGCTTTATCGCTATTCGCATGATGGATGCCCTGTCGACTGGTGGTTTCCAGATTCAGACTGAGGACAAGGAAAAGGCCAAGTTCTCGTTCGAGTTCACTGCGCATTACAGCAAAGATGCACAGGACACAGTGCCGTTCGAGATTTACATCAAGGCGGGCACTTAATCAAGATATGGGGGCGGCATCACATGCCGCCCTTTTTCCGTATAAGAAGAATTGGAGGATGAGAGCATGAAGACGCTCGTAAATTGCACCCCCACAGAGTTTCTGAAGCAGACCGCCCGGATTCGCGCGCCATTTATGAAGTGGCTGGAAGAGACCGGCATTCCTGAGATTCGCGCACGCAAGCCGGAAGGCTACGATGACATGACGCTCGCCCAGAAGCGCGAGGCGATGTCGGAGCAGGCCAGTGTCAACATGGGTGACATGCTCAACGCCTGCATGGAGAAGGACCCGGACGGCACACTGGAGATCATGGCGCTGTGCTGCTTCACGGAACCGGAAGACGTCGACAAGCATCCGATGACTGAGTACCTGAACGCGGTCCTTGAAATGATCGGCAACGAGGCGGTACGCAGTTTTTTTATGTTGTATCTCAAGCAGAGTCCCAGGAATACTTCGAAGGATTGAACAGCGTCCGCCTGGAGCTTCTGGAACTGTTAGGCGTCACATATCTGACCGATGCCCTACTGGGTGCATGTGCGCGGCTACGCAAGCAGGAAGCGTACCGCATCTATGAGACGGACTGCCTATACGGCATCGCGTCCGCGCTTGGTCTTAAGATTCACAGGCGGTATGCTGAATTGATACAGCACTCTGAGCCGGAGGAAGATCGAACTGGCAAGGAAATCGCCATAGAACGGCTCGAACACTTCGGTATCAAGGTGGTGGAATAATGGATCTTTTCAACCTTGTTGGTAAAGTTACTGTCGATACTTCCGATGCCATTGACAAACTGTACGGAATTTCTACGATTGTCAGTGGATTGATCGGCGGGGCAAAGCAGTTTGCCAAAGATGTCATAACAACCGGTTCCGGCTTTGACTATCAGATGTCAGCGGTTCAGGCTGTGCTTGGCAAGACTGAAGGTACGCAGGAGAACATGAACAAACTGCGTGCCTTTGGTCTGGAAGTTGCCAAGGATTCGATTTTCACAGCCGAAGAAACGGCAACGGCATATTACTACATGGGCATGGCTGGTTGGAAAACCGAGAAGATGATTGCCGGTTTGCCTGGCATCATTGCCCTTGCTGCTGCTTCTGGTGAAGACCTTAGCACGACTTCCGACATTGTGACAGATTCCCTGACCGCGTTCGGGTATGGTGCTGATCAGGCGACGAGGTTTGCAGATGTCCTCGCTGCTGCGGCGACCAACTCCAATACGGACGTGGCAAGAATGGGTGCTACGTTTAAGTATGTAGCTCCGGCTGCCGGTTCGCTTGGATATTCGATTGAAGACGTCGCCATTTCCATCGGCTTGATGGCAAGCGCCGGTATTAAAGGTTCACAGGCTGGTACTGGCCTGCGTAACATTTTCACGCGCATTGCGACGAACGCTGGAGAAACAAAGAATCAAATTGGCGCACTGACGGTTGTAGAAGATGAACTTGGGGTAGCGTTTTACGATTCGAATAAGCGGGCGCGCCCATGGCTTGATGTTCTCACCGATATGCGCCAGGCGTGGAATGAAATTGATCCAGATAAACAGCGTCAGGTAGCGGAAGCGTTCGGTATGGTCGGTACAGAGGGTATGACCGCCGAAGAATCTATGTCTGCATTTGGCGAAAGTTTGGACGAGTGGGAATCTTCGTGGGCTGGCGCTTCAAGAACCGCCGAATATGCAGAGTTCATGAAGGGCATGGAGCCTACGCTGAATGAACTTGGCATCGCTACACGCAATTACAACGGCGATCTGCTGGACTTTTCCGAAATCGCGAAGAGTGCCCGTAAGAATGTCGCGAACCTTAGCGATGAGGACAAGATGTTCTACGCGAACAGAGTTGCAAGTCTCCGCGCTTTGCCTGGATTCCTTGCAATGATGCAGGCGACAGACGAAGAATTTGAACAGATTCGCGATTCCATCTATAATTCCGAAGGTTCTGCACAGTGGGCCGCAAATACGCGCCTTGACAATCTGCTTGGTGACGTAAAAAAGTTCAATTCAGCGCTGGATGTATTGAAGATTGCGATCTTCGATGACATAAAGGGGCCACTGCGCGATGTTGTGCAGTTTGGTACCGGCGCACTGAATCGCATCAGAATAGCATTTGAAAAGGGTAGCTTTGAAGAGGGTATCAAGCAGCTCGGCACAGAGATTGAGACGTTCGTTACCGAGTATGGGCCGATGTTCGAGCAGCTTGGCACAACGATTGCGCCGCTGATCACAACCTTCCTGACGACGGTTGCACCTGCATTCAGCAGCCTTGCCATTACAATCGGCGACTCCATCGGCGGTGGAATTATAGCTGGTATTGCTGGCGCGCTACAGAATAGCAACGATCCAACGATTCGCGCACTTGCTACTATGATCCCGCAAATGCTTCTTCACGACGTGGAGAACCCGGGTAAAGGTGGTCTTTGGGGCGATACTGCGAAATCGTTCCTATCGTCAATTTTCGGCTTTGAAATGGGCAATGTTACTCCGCTGGCCGAGCTTGCTACAGACACTTTGACAACGGTTGGGACCGTGTTTCAAGAAGCCATTACTGGCAATCTTGCGTCCGCACAGGAATTCGCCGAATCGGTCGAAACAGAATACGGCCATCCTGTTACACATGAAAAAGACGAGAACGGCCTTACCAAGTATTCATTTGCCGACGGAACTTCGCTTGCAGAAGTGATACAAGAGGAGCCAATATCCTTTGATCGAAAATCGGCATATGCACGGCGCGGTGGCAGAAGCACTACCGTATCGCCTGATGAACCCGCTACGATGGGTGGTGGGTCTGGGCGTCATGCACTTGAAGGAAAAGCGGTCCTTGAAGAGGAAGCGTACCTTGAAGTCGCTGGCGTAAAGGTAACGGCGGAACAGATTCAGGAAGGCTTGGATGCTGGCGCAAGCGGCGGTCTGGTTACCATCGGCGGCGAGAACGGCGAGATTCAAGTCTCGGAAGACATTGCGCAGAGTTTGCTTGAAGAATTGGCGACTGCTGGATCTCAGGCAAGTTCGCAGATCTCTACCGACATCGGCACCAGCATTGAAACCGGTGGGGCCGGCGGCGCGTCCGGCATGGCGAACGCGATCACGAGCGCTGGCGCTGGCGCGGCGTCTTCCGTGGGCAATGCAATTCAGGCGGCGATTTCCGGGCGTTCGTACTCGATCAATGTCTCGGCAAACGTGACCGGGCTGCCGAGGAACACGACCACCGAAAAGCACGCGAAGTCGATGGCGACCGGTTCCATTCTGCGCGGTGCTACGGTATTCGGCATGAACGCCGAAGGACAGTTGATGTCCGGCGGTGAGTCCGGCGCTGAGGCCGTGGTCGGCGTCAATTCGCTCAACCGCATGATTCAGAACAGCGTGAACAACGCGATGCTGACCAAGAACACGAGTTCGAAGTCGCTCTCCAATACCATGCGCGACAGCGTGGCGGCGGGCATGAGTGACTACAGCACGTCGTTCATCGACCAGCTCGTGGCGCGGCTGAGCGAGGTCATTAACGCGGCAGTGGCAAGCATCGCCAGCCGTCCGAACGTGGTGTACATGAATGGCAAGTCTGCGGCAAAGCAGATGGCAGACTACAACGCCATCGCATCCAGTTCGCGCAACCGCTCCATTGCGACCGGGTACGGCGTGGCGGGGCTGCGCAAGAACACCGTCAACCTGATGAGGTAGAGCAATGAACAGGATCACAGAAGCATGGTTTGAGTTCAAGGGTGTCCGAAGCGACACCCTTGATATTTATATCACGCAGATGCCGAGGCGCACCATCCCCGACCGGCAGGTGGAGATTCACAAAGTTGCAGGGCGCTCCGGCGGCGTGCGCATTTCCGACGGCTCCTATAACGACGTGGAGATCACCATCGGGTTCAAGATGCTCGACCTGGACAACATCGACGCGGTGATGGCGCTCATGACTGGCACGGGCACGCTTCGGCTGTCCGACGATCCGGATCACGTCTACCACAACGCCACCATCACGACGCCCATTGTGCGCGACTACGCGGAAAAACGCTTCGACGCACAGGCGTTTGTTGTTGTGTTCAACTGCCACCCGTTCCGCTACCAGTACCCGGAAGTGACGAACATCCCGGTGCCGACTTCCGGCACGGTGGTCACGAATCCCGGCACGATGTTCTCGGAACCGCGCATCCGAATTGAGGGCAGCGGCATGTTTGAAGTAACAGTTGGCACAGGCGCGGGTGCGAAGATCATGCAGTTTCACGACGTGGAATCGCCCGGCATCATCGTCGATACAGAGTTGGGCGATGCGCTGACCGGCGACGGCGTGCTGCTCGCTAACGACTGCATCGACGACAGCGAGTTGTTTACCATCGCACCCGGCGAGCAGGAGATTAGCTGGCAGGAGGGCGGCGAGGACGAAGAGGGCAACCCCGTTTCCGGCAGCATCACCCGAATTGTGATTGAAAAGCCGCGCTGGAGGGATGTCTGATGGCGATCCACATTTACCCAGGGGACTGCACCAACTTCTCGACCGCCGGGCTTGGCATTCTCTACCCCATCGAATGCACGGTGACGGAGGAGGCTGCCGGACGGTATGAGCTGAACATGGAGCATCCCATCGACAGCACGTACCGCTGGGCGCAGCTTGAAGTTGGCCGCATCATCAAAGCGCCGGTTCCCGTGCGTGAGAATCCGGCGTATGAGAAGGTCGTGGAGCCGGAGCGCGAGCATGTAACCGTCACCCGCACGGTGTACCGTGTGTCTACGGTGAAGAACAACCTGAACTTCCGCACCGGCCCCGGCACGAGCCATAGAATCATCCGTTCGTATCGCAAGGGTACAGAAGTTATTGCCGTGAACGCGGACGGTCAGGATGCCACGCAGAACGGATTTCGGAACGTGACCATCCGCGACGGCGGCGCGGTGGGCTGGATGGCAGACCGATACCTGAGCGCCACCGGTGAAAAGATCACCGAAACGCTGGACGGTTACAAGCCCGCAAACCGGCGCGGCGTTCGCCCGCAGATCGCGCGAGAACAGTTGTTCAGAATCACGGAAGTGGAGCGCGACACGGAGGCCGGAATCGTCCGTGTGAAGGCGCTGCACATCTTCTACGACAACCGCGCGACGTTCCTTGACGGCACGTATGAGCCAAAGAACCAGACGCCGGGCGCGATTGTCTCGTTCATGTTACAGCATCTGGTCAACCCGACCGCGACAACGTTTGATGTGAGCGACCTGACGGACAACATCGACGAGATGGACTGCTCGTATAAGTCGCCGGTGGAGATTCTGCTCGACCCGGACGAAGGCATTGCCGCAAAGACGGGCGCACAGGTCGTGCGCGACAACTTCGACTGCTACCTGTTGCAGGACGAAGAGCGCGACATGGGCGTGACGGTACGGCGCGGAAAGAATCTGGTCGGCGTGACGGCGACCACAGACGCGACGAACCTCGTGACGCGGATTACGGCGCTTGGCAAGAACTCGGACGGAACAAACATCGCGCTGGGCAACGGCACGAACTATATCGATTCGCCGCGCATCGGCGACTATCCGATGCCGTATTCCCGAAAGATTGACTATCCCGTAAAGATGGTCAAGAGCAACCCGGACAATATCACGACGTTTACCGACTTGTCCAGAGCGCGGGCGAAACTGCTGGAACTGGCGCAGAAGGACTTCTCGGAGAACCACATCGACGAGCCGGAGTACGGTCTGGAAGTCGATTTCGTGCTACTCCAGTATGCGGACGAAATGGCGGACTATGCGCAGCTCCAGAGCGTGTACCTGTACGACACGGTGACGGTCATCGACGAGATGATCGGGCTGTACAGCAAGGTGCGCGTGACGGAGTACGAATGGAACGTGCTAACGCAGCAGTACAATTCCGTAAAGCTGGGCAAGCTGACGGAATTGCGGCAGACGGTGTACAGCTACAATCTGCCGACCGGCGGCATCTCCGGCACGAAGCTGACCGCCAATTCGACGCCCGGCAGCGCCATCCGAAACCTGTCGGTGCAGTACGGCAAGTTTGAGAACGCGACGATTGAACAGCTCAAGGCGGACGCGATTTCAGCTGTACAGGCGGTGTTTACAGCTGTCACGGCGCAGACCATCAACACCGACGAACTGACAGCGGCGGTTGCGCACGTGGTGCAGCTTGCGGCAGACAGCATCGAGGCAGGAGCCGTTGTTGCCAACACACTTTCGGCAGCGCTGCTTACGGCGAGTACGGCGACGATTGAGAACGCGGACATCGACTGGGCAAACATCGCTGATCTGACAGCGGACGTTGCGACGATTGCAAAGGCGCAACTGACAACGGCGAACATTCAGGACGCGAGCATCGACTGGGCGACCATCCTGTCGGCGTTCATCTCGAGTGTCTCCATTGACTACGCGCAGATCAAGTATGGCAATCTCGGGCGGCTGATCGCGGACGACGCGGTGGGGGGACGGGTACTGATCGAGCGCTTGCAGGTGCTCTCGGCGCAGCTGGCCAGGGCGACCATCGGCGAGCTGGTGGTCAAGGCGGCGGACGATCACTACTACCGGCTGGACGTGAGCGCCGCGGGCGCGATGACGGCGACGGACGTGACCGAAGGCCTGACACCGGCCGAAAAGGAGGCCGGCGTGACGAGCGACGGGCGCGGCTCCATCATCAAGACCAGCCTGACGGTGGAGGATCTCGCCGCGGAGAATCTCAAAGCCATCAACGCGCTGATCGACCACATCACCGCCGACCGCATCGATGCGGGCGTGCTTTTCGCGCGTCAGGCGGTGGTCAACGAGGTCTATACCCAGATCATCAAAGGTCTGGACGCGTCCGGCACAAATCAGCGGATTGAGCTCAACAGTCAGGGCATCGCCGCGGCGGTGGAGAGCGTGGACGGCCTGTCAACCCGCGTGGCGCAGACGGAGAGCGATCTGGCGCTGAAAGTCAACG
>Ga0310695_10003140_pt1 | contig 33081 bp, 30 predicted proteins | sample RumenRJG_04DNA_FD_203882 | JGI IMG/M metagenome (GOLD analysis project Ga0310695, IMG submission 203882) | Bovine rumen microbial communities from Lethbridge, Alberta, Canada - RJG_04 (v2) (version 2) | ecosystem: Host-associated > Mammals > Digestive system > Stomach > Rumen | place: Canada... | reverse complement strand
GTGAGGACGCTCCGCTCATACCTGACGAGAACGGCAACTTCACGAACCCACGCAATATGCGAAACCGATTCTATCGCATACTCGACGCAATAGGGTTACCGCATAAAGGGTTGCATACTTTCAGGCATACATTCGCTACTCGCCTTATCAATGGTGTGAAGCAACCGGACGGAAGTGTGAAAGCATTATCTGTAAAACAGGTCGCAGAGCTGCTTGGGCATACCACTTCAGAAATAACAGAAATCTACTATGTGAAGCGTGACACAACAAGACTTGCCGGACTGACCGACAACTTCAATCTGTAACGTAAAAGCAGAGCAGAGAGCGCTGACTCTGCTCTGCACCATTTCTCTTTGCGTTAAAATTTGAACCACAGGAAACAAAGAAGCCGGAGGAACTAAAAACATGTATAAATACAACCAAACGCCGCAGGGGCGGTATCACGGCCCGCTCCCCGTGCGTAATTTCTTTCCTTTGCCAAATGCTATTTTCGACCTTGGGCTGACAGCGGAGGAAATCGCTGTCTATGCTTTCTTGATGAAGTGCGAGGACAGGAGAACCTACACCTGCTATCCGAGTTACAAAACGATTGGCAGAGCGATTGGAAAAAGCAAAAACACCGTCATTAAGTATGTGAATATTCTGGAAGAAAAAGGTTTAATCACCAAACACAAAACCTTTGTGGTAACCAAAGATGGTAAGGCGTGGAATGAAAATCTGATGTTTGGAATCGCACCCATCAGAGATGCATGGGACGTTTATTACTATCATCAAATGTGGGATAGGAATGGTATCCCGTACATCAAGCAAAAGAAGCGCAAAAGATGCCGGTGATTATTGGAAGCAGGTAAAAGCGAGCAGTCCCTTTGGGGGCTGCCCGCGAAGGACATCGGACGGCAGAGCCGACCGTTGTGCAGTTTTTGGGGAACACACGCTATGATTATTGAGGGAGTTCTCACTATTTGCGGCGTTTGTGTGAACAAGAAGTTTTCAGGAGGGAAACATGGAAGAATTTAAGAAGGTTACTATCAGTTTTACGAAAGACCAATTAGAAAAGTTAGACGAAATTATGTCAAAAGAACAGGGCTATACGCGCAGTTCTTTGGTGCGTGAGGCTGTGGATTACTACCTTGGCTACCTCGCTCAAAAGGGAAGCGTCAGCTATCTGTCACCCATTATCAGTCAAAATATCAAGCTGGTTCTGTCACGCTTTGAAGAAAACCTGAGCGAAATTCTGTTCAAGTTAGCGGTCGAGGTGAGCAAAAGCAACATCCTTTCTGCACGTAACAGCGAGCTGAATGACTACGCTTTGAATTATTTGAATGATGTGTCCGAGCAACTTGTTGCGGAGCATAACGGCGTTCTCGACTTAGAAAAGGCGAGAGAACTCATTGATGGAGAAGAAAATGGCTAAGATAATTGTCTCGTGTCGCTTCCAAAAGAGAGCAAAAGATATGGCTGACCTCATAAGATACATGGCGACTCGTGAGGGCGTTGAAAGACTTCCTGACGCCAATAAATATAGAATCGCAACTCAAAAACAGCACGACCTTATTCTTTCTGTGGTGAAGCACTTCCCACAAAGCAAAAAGTTTCTTGAATATGATGACTACTATGCTATGCCTACCAGAGAAAATGCCAACGAATTTCTCGACGCTGTCGCTGAAAGATATGCCAACCGCGCAAGTGAAATAAAGGGATTAGTCAACTACATTTCCAACCGACCGGGCGTTGAAAAACTCGGCTCTCACGGATTGTTTACTCAATTCGATTTGCCGATTGACCTCGATACTGTCGCGGAACGTGTTGCCAATCACGACGGTGTTATCTGGACAGAGGTAGTCAGTTTACGTCGAGAGGACGCTGAACGGTTACACTTTAACAACGCCGAAGCGTGGAAAAATCTTGTTCGCAGGAACATGAATGAGATAGCCAAAGCCCATCGAATCAAGGTTGAGGACTTGGAATGGTACGGTGCGTTCCATAATACCACCCACCATCCGCATATTCATCTGATAATTTTCTCAAAAGGTCAGGAGGGATTTCTATCCGAGAAGGGAATCAAAGAGTTGCGCCGCGCCTTTGGACAAGATATTTTTCATGATGAACAATACAAGCTGACGACCATAGAAACAGGGTATCGCAATGAGTTGAAAGATGATTTGGCTGACCTGTTACAACAAATTCAGGCGCGGCAATCACTGCCCAACGCCGAGTATTATCTTTTTCTGTTGAGAAAAATCAAGGACGAATTACAACAGCAGAAAGGGAAGAAGCTCTATGGATACCTGCCAAGAAAGATGAAACGGCTGGTAGATTTCGCTCTGCATGAGTTCGCTAAAGACGATATTTTATCTGAAATCTATGCAAAATGGAATAAGGTCAACCGAGAAAAATTGAGCCTTTACTACGACACAAAGGACAAGCCTGCTGTGCCGATTGAGAAAAACCCGGAGCTGCGTTCACTGAAAAATATGCTTATCAGGACAGCGTTAGGTATAAACTATGACGCGGCAGTTACAGTCAACACCGCACGTCTCGGCTTCCTGTTCTCTATGCTGGCAAAGCAAATTGTCAACAGCGCAGGCAAAAGACTGGACGAACTCAACAAGATGATGCCGAAGTCTGACATCAAGGAGCGAGATAAAATCCGCGCGAAAAAGCTGGCTCACGGGCAGAAAGAAGGCGCAGACAGCAACGGTATTGATGATGAAGTTTACGACAGCCAAACTGTGGAAGGTATTCTCACAATGCTTGACTACTTGATTTCTCTTGGTAATCAGGAGAGCGAACAGGATAACGAGGTAGATACTTTGCCGGAAGAAAACTATGACTTTGACAACGCCTATGCAGAATATCTGAACGATGAAGATGATGGCTATGATGAGCTCGATGACGAAGATGAGGATGAATATTTTGGATTGTCTATGTGAGCAAAGAGATTCGCACCTTGTTTCGCAGTTTTTCGCCCTGTGTGCGATTTGTTGGAGAAAGGCGAGAAAGTATCCGTCAAAATTGTTTGCACCGTTTTTGGGGGTTTGTCGCGGTTTGAGAGCGACAACGTGATTTGAAAAGGGCAGGGAGCACATTTATATTCGCCTATTACGCTCGCCCTTTTTACAATACACGTAGTGTGTTGTAAAAACAAAGCAACAGCACCGTTCAAAATTTGCGACGCATAAAACAAAGATAACCCGAAAAAACTCTGGACTTTTTCTTTTTCTGTGGTATCCTGTTGTGCTTGAAAAGGAGGTATCGACATGGATACGATAAAAGAACTGTTCTACGGAAATATACACCCATTTGAGCGAGATGTCCCTAAAGACTGTGAGGGTGACAAGCTAAATCAACTCATCATCAGGCATACCGCAACACTCAAAGCAACGCTGAACGAGCAGGAAATGCAGATTGTTGAAAAACTAAAAGACGCATTAACAGAGCAAAGCAGCCTATGCGAATGCGAGGGTTTCATCAACGGCTTTCGGTTGGGCGTCAGGCTGATGGCGGAATCTTTTTACGGTAGACAATAACAAATCGCCCGGCAATATGTTGTGCGCTGCTGGGCGGTTCTGTTGCTTATCGTGTAGATTATGAGCTCGACGAAAACTGCTAAAGATTGATACAGTGAAAAATAAGCACCCCGTTTCGCCGTGTGTTGTTCTGTTTGCGAGTTGTTGGAGAAAGGAGAGAAAGTACCGGTCTGAAAACTTCGCACCGTTTTTGGGCGTTTTATCGCGGCTTGTGAGCGTTATCCTGATTTGAAAGGTTATAGATAAGATATACGGCTATCATTTAGCTTAGGTGTTTTATCTAAAAATATAGTATATGGAGTTTAATTGTGTTATAATAAAACTATTACTTACATGGAGATATATATGGATTATAAGAATTGGAAAAAAGATGATTTCGAATGTATTACTTTATCTTCTCTTTTGATGGAAAAAGCAAATGAATTTAAAACAGCTTTGCTCAAATGTGTTGAACTTTCTCCTAACCCGGAAATATCTGATTTGATTAACATTCATAATATGGAAAGGTTTGAAAATATAATAAAATCTATTTGCGAGAAGGTAAAACAAATAAGTAATCGCGTTTTAAACTCTGACACTGGTGATAGCGCAGTTGAATTTGAAACATGGATATTACTTGGGTCGATGACAGAATTCGCTTTACAATCATTTTTATCTATATATTTTGATGATTATCAAAATACAAAATGGCAGCAGTGGGAAGATTTTAATAAGGATGAAGTTTTAAAACACATAAAGGATACATTAAATGTTTTGGTTGAAAAAGATGTTATTTCTTCAAATCAGAAAAAATCAATTGTGGAAAATGCTAATCAACACATAAAAACTCATATAAAGGAACATCGCGTTGAGAATATATCTTTAGAAGAGTTGATTCAATTATATAATCATATTCAGGTGCTAAAAGATGATGAAATCAAAATGCTACGGATTATCCAAATCAACAGGAACTGTATTCACTCTTTTAAGAGTCGTGAGATTGGCGATTATAATGAATTGATGAGATGCGTATATTTCTATATCTGCCTGCTAGATATACTCATTCAAAGACTTCCTGATTGCGATTGTTATGACGATTGCTGCATTGTTTTATAAACACTTTTAACTTCAAATAAGTTTTTTCATTGTGATGTACACTTAAGAAAATACAGACTACAGTACGAAGAAAGGAATGCGATTGTTAAAATCTACGCAAAAATTCTTGTTGCTTTCCAATGCAGTGCCTGTTATAATTTTCTTAGGGCATCTCTCCTTTGGTTGATTATTATGTGATAAATGTATTATACAAAATCTGAAGTTTCCTTTACCAAGCAGGATTTATTTTTTGGTAAAAGCCTGTTTTGAATGAGCTTTGATACAAAAAGAATATACATGTTACATCTTAAAAGCGTATTATACGATACTAAAGTAATATGATGGGGCTGAGAATAAATGGAATACAATAAGATAAGAAAATATTTTAATATTACTCTTTCCGATGAAGAACTATCAAAAATATTGTGCCATTCAAGTGCTAATATTGATAAAACCATTAAAATTACAAACTCTTTTTATTATTCGTATGGAAGAGCTGCTATCAACGCAGCAATATCATTCTTTTTAGAGTCAGCCTATAAAAAATATGATAAAACTGATATAGTGAAGCAAATATCAATTTTTCGTAGTCATATCATCAATTATTTATGTCAAAGTTTAAATTTTGAAATATTTATTATAAAATCGAAGGGTGAAAATAATAAAAAACATAATGATGTCATTTTTCAGTTATTCGGCGTGATTTGTGAAAAGTATAGTTTTTGTAAAATATATAATATTTTATTACCAGTACTTTCTAATGAAAGTCATACCCAAAAAACAATTGATTATAAAAGTATGTTAAACGAGTATGCATACAAAAACAATGTAAAGGTATCTTTTTCTTTACTATCTGAGCATGGTCCGGATCACGATAAAGAATTCGAGGTAGCACTATTCGTAAAGAATGAAAAGATAATCGCATTGGGTAAAAGTAAAAAAATAGCAGAAAAAGAAGCAGCACGGATATTTTGTAAAAAGCATAATTTGACTTTTGAAAAAAAGAGAACATCTCAATTCAGTAAAACATATATTTTACCAATAAGTAACTCAAGGCGAAAAGATCTTAATGCTTATTTAAAAAAACTAAATATATTGGATTATATAAATTCAAATGAACTTGATATTCTATTCACGAATAATTATTATGCCAATATGATAAAATCACAGAAGAAATTGAATGTTGAATCAAATAGTATATACATTTAATTTGATGTTAAGTGTGAATTCAATTTTTTAGGCTGTTGTAACTTCTTGAGCAGTTTCGACGGCGACAATCTTTATTCGGGCTTACTGCTTTTGCGTAGAGTCAAAATTTGCACTGCATTAAACAAAGAAAACGCAGTTTTCTGCCGTGCTGAAAATGCTGTCGTTGGCTTTAGTGAAAATTCAAGAGTAAATGCAAAATGCTGCATCGAATTTGTGAATTACATTTTATTAAAGTTTAGGAAAATGCAATAATATACATTTTTTTAGTGCGTTGAATCCCATGGACTCGGGATACAGTAAAAACTCGAGAGAAAGATTAAATAATTTCTGTTTTGTGATAACTAATACTATTATGTATTATGAGATAAAGAAAAGAATATAAGGAGATTTTAATTATGACAAACGAAGAAATGATTTCAATCCTTGAAGAAAAGAATCAAAACTTAAATGAGCGGTTACAATTATTGGAATTTAAATTTGAACTCTTATTTGATAACTCAGAAAGTTGCAGATATTTTATTGAGCGTGATTTCACTCGAGAGCAATATAATAAAGTTATGGACTTAATGGACGATATGAGATTAAAAATAGATAATAAGGAGGAACTGTCTTCAGTTGAATATGAGAGTAGAATAAATCAGATTAAAAATGATTGCGATTACCATGATGCAGAAATTATAGCTAAACTATTTATGGAAGAAGGAAGATGGGAAGAGGTATTTCCCGCATTATATGGTAATTCTATGAAATATAAGAGTTACTTTGAGCGGAGAAAAAAAGGAGGTAATTGATTTGTCAGCTGAATGTACAACCTCCGTATGGGACATTATAAACATAATAGCATCTATTTTAGGTATAATAAGTGCTATTGCTACGATTGTTGCCGCTTTTAGGGTGAAGCGGTATGCAAATAGCATTGTTCAAGCAAACTCGGCTGAATCCTTATATATCGCAAATGAAAAATTAGAACAGGCAAAAGATTGTTTTCTGCAACTCAGAACTATAAAATATGGTCAAAAACGAGGCGTTTCACCGACAAAAATTCAAGAAGGATTAACTGAAATAGAATTACTTCTTGACCAAACTGAAAAGAAAACACCATCAGATAAATTGCGGCTTAAAGATTCAATAGCGGGATGCAAAGAATCTCTAAACAAATGCGTTACAAATCCAACGGGGCAAAATGTGTTTGCTAATTTAGGTGCTGATCTGGACAATGCGCGAAAAGAATATCAGAAGGTGATAGAAGAAGAAAGATATAAAACTATCAAGAATTTAAAGGGATGATAACTGCAAACCAAATTAGATACGTAGATATCGTCAAGTATGATAATTCTGAATTAGCTCCCGAAGCACTCAAAATTTGCGCCGCATGAAACAAAGAAAAAGCGATTTTTTAACACTGAAAATCAACTTAGAATTTCATGTTGAAAGTGCTGACAGCAAAGCAAAATATAATAATCATTAAAAAAGATAATGCTGTGCTTAACTGAGATGGTTGAGTACAGCATTTATGATTTATGACAGAAGAATTAAAATTTATATTCGGGCTGAATTAATATTACTGAGTGAGTGTTTATCAATTACAGCAAAGCGGATTTTTGACTAATCAAAATTACCATGAGCAGTAAATCACCATAACTCAAAAAAGTATCAGTCCCCTTTTTCTGCTGTTGAGAAAGTGCTGGTCTTTTGATGCTGTTCCGAGATTTTTTGCAAGTTCCGACCTCGATTTTGCATAAATTACTTTATCGCCTTGCAAAAATGAAAACACGAAAAAAGGCTTGAAACAGACGTTCCAAGCCTTGAAAGTTCAGTGTTTATGCGGATAATCGATGCGGCGTTCACGTTTGGAGACCGCTGCTCTACCAACTGAGCTATACCCCTAAATATTTTATCGCTGCAAGTGAGCCTCACTCACTTGCAGGAAATATCATAGCATATACACACGCTTTTGTCAAGATGTTTTCTTGATAAAAACACGGAATCGCAAGTCTTTTTAAAAGATTTTGCCCGGAAACATACAGTTTTCGCACGCGAAAGGTAAAACTATTATGATAAACGATGCCGCACTGCTCACACGCAATTTCCGTGGTCTTTGACCGCTGCTTGGGCACGGTTGAAAAAACACGTCCTGAGTTACTTTTTTCAGCGGATGCGATGTGGTTGCCGTTATTAGAAAACTGTGGGTTGTTATTGCCATAGCTTTCGATTCGTGGTAAAATAAAAACAGAAGTTAGAGGTGATAGCAATGATTTTTAGAGTAGCTGTTTTGCAAATGCGTTCGGTTAGTCGGGAATATGAGAGCAATATCAAAACGATAATCAAGTTTATGGCAGAAGCCAAACAAGAAGGTGCTGATATCCTTTTGCTGCCGGAGTGCTTTATCACAGGCTACGACCTGACGATTGATAATGATTCGGCAATGACTGAAGGTGATTTGTCTCCGCTTTGCGAACAAGCAGGGAAATTAGGTATCGGGCTTGTTGCAACTGCCTTGTCAAAAGGAGAACGCCATCCCCAAAACGCTGCATTTGTTATCGGCAAAGACGGAAAAATTTTGATGAAATATGCAAAGGTACATACCTGCGACTTCGCCGATGAAAAAGTGTTAGAACCCGGAACAGAATTTAAAGTATGTGATTTCGATGGTGTGAAAATCGGTATCATGATTTGTTATGACCGAGAATACCCCGAAAGCGCAAGGATTTTAATGCTAAAGGGTGCGGAGATTATTCTGGTACCTAACGATTGCGGCAGCATGCGCCCTCGCTTGCAAGCGCTGTCAACCAGAGCATACGAGAACATGTGCGGCGTAGCTATGGCAAATCCCAACGGCGAGAACGCCGGTAACTCCTGCGCCTATAGCCCGATTTGTTGGGATGGAAACGGCGAATGTGTTGATAATACGCTATTTCTTGCTAATGCAAATGCAGAAGGATTGTTTTACGCTGAATTTGATATGGACAAAATTCGTGCATATCGTGAGCGTGAAATGATGGGAAACACATTCAGAAAAGTGAATGCATATTCTGAATTGCTCAATGATACAATACAGTATCCGTTTATTAGAGAAGGACAATGATACGAAAATACGGTTAACTTATAAATTGCAGAAGAACGGTGAAATACTATTCCGCTTTCAAAGGCTGTTTTTTATCGCTCAAAAATAATAGAGAAATCAAATTTCCTATAGCTCGCCGATCGGGCTTGCCGTATATCGTTAATTTCCTTAACGGAGCAGGCGGTCACAACTACGGACTGAAAAACGCCCAACGCACCGCCAAGCTTTATGATGGTCTGCACCCCACGATGGTCAATACCTCCGGCAGATTTATACCAATCTTCATTAAAAAGTAGACTTTCTACTTTTTAATAGCGCCGTAGGCGCGTCAAGATTGTATAAGACGGCAATTGCGCTTTTGCGCAATTGGAAAACGCGCCAAGCGTTTTCTCTCTGATAGAAAGTTGTCTACTTTCTATCAGAGAATAGTATTAGAAAACTTTGCTTTCCATAGTTGGCTTAAAAAATTAGGGGCTGCCGTAATTCGAGAAATTCGAAAACGGCAGCCCGTTTATATTTATTATGTCAAGCTTATAAACCGGGAACAGCTTTTGAATTGTCCTTGTCAAAAGCTGAAATGTCCCAATATGCGTTATTGCGGTCAACTTTCGAGGTTGTGATTACATCCTCCTCGTCGAACTCAGTTACGGTAAATGCAGCTCTGTCGTATTTTTCTTTCATTTTACTACCTCCGCTTTAATTATTACCTGCGATAGCGTTATAGCTTGTGTAGCAGCCGCCGAGAGTATTTGAATTTCCTCTGTATTCGCTGTACGCCACACGCTCCAAGCCGTTCGCGTCTAAATATTTAATATACGGACGTGCAAGGACTTTTGTGTTTTTAGCTGATTCCTCATCCTCTAATCTCAAAGCCGCAGTGCTGTCAAAAAGCTCAAAATACGCGTACGGCGACGACCCGTCGCAAACGCGAAAGCTGCAAATAAGCGATATTCCGCAGTCATCTCTGACAAACCATGACCGTGTGCAGTACAGCAAGCGCTATAGCAATTCTTATAAACTAATAGAAGGAGAAAAAACCTACACCAACGGAAGATATCTGTTAAAGGCAACGGCATATCTTATAAAGGACGGTCAGGTTACACTGAGTAATTCGGTTTATGTTTGTCTTGCCGCGGAATCTGAAAAGGTTCTTGCAATCGACAACGGCATTGTAATAAATAATTAATGTAATACTAACTGCCCCTTCGGCGTTTACGTCATAGGGGCACTGGAAAGCGAGGGGTTCCAATGAAAAAAGAATACAAAAGTCCGGAACTTACGCTTGTTACAATTAGCTTGCAGGACGTTGTTTTAGTAAGCGGACCTGAATATAACAACAGCCATATTGATGACGAAAATGATGACTGGGGTGATGATTGATTGAAAGTATTTTATAAGGATAATAAAACTAAGAAATACTTAAAAACAACATTGTTTTTAATCATTATTATTTCACTAACGGTTCTTTCCGCAATTTCTGTATCTTCTGCCGAAAACTATATCGTCCTGTACGGCTTTGCCTTTGATATAAATACTGACGGCGAGGCTGTAATTCACGGCTACGACGACCGCTCGGCTGATGTTGTCATTCCCAAAAAGCTTATGGGCGCTGACGTGACGTTGATTGACGATTATGCGTTTTTCGGCGACGGAGCGATAACCTCGCTGTCCTTTAACAACGCGGAAAAGCTTAAAAAAATCGGCTCAAACGCCTTTTTCGGCTGCACCGGGCTTAAAAGTATTGAGATTCCGTCGTGGATTGAGGAGCTCTCCTTCGGAGCGTTCCAAAACTGCGCCTCGCTTGAGGACTTAGTTATCCAAAACGGTATCGCCGAAATTCCCGCACAGTGCTTTTACGGCTGCTATGAGCTGGAGAACGTGACGATTCCCGAATCCGTCACCTCAATCGGCGACAGGGCGTTTATGAACTGTTCAAAGCTCGGCGCGGTTGAAATTCCCGGTTCGGTAGAAACTATCGCAGAAAACGCCTTTGACGGCTGCGATAACCTTGAGATTTACTGCAAAAAGGAGAGCCGCGCACGGTATTACGCGGAAGAAAATGAAATCCCCTTTGTTGTTACCGACGGCATTATGTTCACCCTCGGAGAGACAAACGGAGACGGCATTATTTCAATTTCCGACGTAACCGCGATTCAGCAGCACCTTGCCGATATAATCACCTTCGACGGAGCAAACCTTAACGCGGCGGATACAAACCAAGACGGCACGCTCGACGTTACCGACGCCGAAAATCTGCAAAGGTATATTGCCGGATATGACGTATCATACCCAATCGGCGAATTAATAATTATTTAGTATAAGCACAATTAACAAGCTTAGAACCTTAACCGGTTTTGAGCTTGTTTTTTTGCAAAAAGCAATTCGCTATTGAAAAACACAGCGTTTTGGCTTATAATGTAACTATATTTTATTTACGGAGAATTGTTATGAAGGTATTTTTTACTGTATTAATCTGCAAGCTGCTCAGGTTTGTCGGCAGGCTTATCGGCAAGGGCAGCAGCTTCCCCGGTCAGATTGCGCTTAAAATCTGTCCGGATATTCTCAGCAGGGTAGAGCTTCCCGAGTTTATCATCGCCGTAACAGGCAGCAACGGCAAGACCTCTACGGTTGAGATGATAGCTCATATTCTGATGAAAAACGGCAAAACCGTGTCGTGGAACCGCGAGGGCTCAAACCAAATTGAGGGCGTAACCACCCTTGTGCTGGGCAGCTCAACGCTTTCGGGCAAGGTCAAGAGCGACATCCTGCTTATCGAAAGCGACGAACGCTTTGCAAGATATACGTTTAAATATATCAAGCCTACCCACTACGTAATCACCAACCTCTACCGCGACCAGCTAACCAGAAACGGCCATCCCGAGTGGGTTTACGACGCGATTGCTGACAGCATTTACGACGGAACCCAGCTTATCCTCAACGCCGACGATCCGCTCGTTTCGCGCTTTGGAATCGGCAGGGAAAATGTGGTATGGTTCGGCGCGGACAAGCTCTCGACCGATACCGAAAATCTCGTCAGCGCCTACAACGACGGCGCATATTGCCCTGTTTGCAAGGCTCCGATGACCTACAGCACCTACCACTATAATCACATCGGTCATTTTCAGTGCACAAAGTGCGGCTACAAGCGTAGTGACACCGCCTACACAATCACAGCGGTTGACCTCGACAACGGCGTTATGGAGATTGACGGCAAGTATAAAATTTCACTCGCGCTCAAATCGCTTTATAACATCTACAATATTCTCTCAGCCTATACCGTCGCGAGAATTGTCGGCATTGACGGCGCGGAAATCGCTCGCGATATGGGCGACTACGTGCTAAAAAACGGCAGGGTAATCACCTTTGAGCTCGGCAACAGAACGGGAACTCTGCTCACCTCAAAGCACGAGAACAGCATTTCCTACGACCAAAGCCTGCGCGTGGCATCTGCCTACAAGGACGGCTGCGACGTGCTGATTATCGTCGACGCGGTCAGCAGAAAGTACTTTACAAGCGATGTTTCGTGGTTGTGGGATATCGACTTCGATATGCTCAATTCTCCGAATGTAGGCGAGATTGTCCTCGCAGGAAAGTACGTAAACGACCTCGGAATGAGGTTCTCATTCACTGATATTCCGTCTGACAAAATCAAGCTGTTTGAGGATATCCCCGAGGCTGTCGATTACCTCGACAACGGCAGCGGAAGGTATATCTACGCAATTACCTGCTTCTCGGACAAGGGTAAATTTTTGGCGAAGGTAAAGGGTGAATGATATGAAAATTCTGCATCTTTATTATGATATTATGAATCTCTACGGCGACTACGGCAACGTGAGCGTGCTCGAAAGACTGATTGCTCAGAGCGGTACGGACTGCGAGGTTGTTAAAAAATCGCTAGGTGACGACGTTGATTTTAACGATTACGGCTTTGTGTTCATCGGCTCGGGAACCGAGAAAAACCAAAAGCTCGTGCTTGAGGATTTTAAAAGGCTTGCGGACGGATTTAAGGCGTATGTCGAAGCGGACAAGCCTGCACTGCTCACGGGCAATTCCTTTGAAATGCTCGGCAAAACCATAACCGATTGCGACGGGGGAGAGCACAGCGGTCTCGGAATGTTCGACTTTACCGTGACCGAGCAGAACAAAACGAGGATGACCGCCGACGCGATTTTCGAATGTGACTTCCTCGACAGACCGCTTGTCGGCTTTGTAAACAAGTGCTCTCAAATTACGGGAATTACAGACCACGCATTTACCGTTAAGCGCGGACTTGCCGATAACGAGAACGATAAGACCGAGGGCTTAAAATATAAAAATCTGATCGGAACTCACCTCACAGGTCCGGTGGTTGTGAAGAATCCGCATTTCGCGGAGCACCTCGCAAAACAGCTGATAGGCGGGAATATAAACAGCGAATGTCTTGAACTCGCGAAAAAGGGCTTTGAAGTAACGTTTGCCGAGCTAAGCAAGGATAACTAAAATTCTACAGAAGAAATATAGAGGCAGCCTTCGCGGTTGTCTCTTGCTTTTTTACCATTTTTCGGTATTTTTCGGCATAAGAATTATCTATGTGAAAATTTTATGAAAACTTACACTCTAAATATTGACTTTTGTGGATAAATACTCTACAATATTCTCATAATGAATTTTGGAGGAATTTGTCGTGAACTTGCCGCGCAAAATTATATCCCTGTTGCTTGCTCTGTCGATTTTGACGGCGGCAGGCGTATTTAGCTGCGCCTTCGCGGCGGAAAATTCAAATTCAAATCAGCAAAAAATAACCGTAACCGCCGAAAAAATCAAAAAGGACGGCACGTATATCGCTATTCAAAACGCGCTTGAAATCGCGCGAAAAAACGCGACCGACTCAAAGCGCTATGTTGTTGAGGTCGAGCCGGGCGAGTACAGCATCACCAAAACCCTGATGATTTTCAGCAACACCCACCTTGTGCTTACGGACGTAACACTTAACCGCAGTCAGGCTAGCACCTCGAATATGCTCCGAATCGGCAATTTCGACACCGAAAAGTCAGGCGCTTCGGGCTACGACGCATACAAAAACATCATAATTCAGGGCGGCACGTTCGACGGCGGCGGAACTCAAAATACTATTTTGAAGGCGGCTCACGCCACTAATTTCACAATTCAGAGCACGAATTTCAGAAATGTAAACAACAGCCATATTATGGAAATCGCAGGTATTGACGGCTTCGCGGTTAAGAACTGCTCGTTCAAAAACCAGCATATGGACAGCGAAAAAATCGGCTATGAGGCGATTCAGCTCGACATCCTCAAAAAAGGCCATATCTACGACTGCCGTTCCGAGGCTCTGCCGATGAACAACGTCAGGATTGAAAACTGCCTGTTCGACGACTGCCCCAGAGGTATCGGCACTCACACCGCGATTTATAACGCACCGTTCAACGGAATTTTGATTAAGAGCAACCGCTTCACAAACCTCGGTAGCGCGGCGATTCAGGGAATGAACTGGAAGAACGTCAAGATTGTCGGCAACTCGATTGAGAACACCCCGAGGGGCATTACGCTCTACTCAATGATGGGCGGCGGCGACGGTACGTTTTTGGCAGGAGTTCTCGCGGACGAGGGCAAGACCGAAACAAATATTTCCGAGAGCTATCAGGAGCCCTGCAACGGCAACATCCTGATTGCGGAAAATTCAATCAACCACTGCGGCGCGGTCGAGGACGTTTACGCAAACTACGAATGTGAGGGTATCTCGCTTGTCGGCGCAAGGCTGGATAAGGTTTACGATGAAAATTCCGACGGCAGCGGCGGTCTGCCAAAGGGCGAATATTTCCTCGAGGGCGTGACCGTCCGCAACAACTTCATCAGCGTTAAAGGTCACGGAATTCGCGCGAAAAACGTCCGCAACGCTTCCTTCACCGACAACGTTATCAACTGCGGTGAAAACGACTTTAACAAGTCGATTTACCAAGGCATTAAAGTTTACGACAACAGCAAAATAAACTTTATCGACGGCAACAGCATATACGGAAGCGACAACTTCGGAATTGACGTCGAGGACGCAAAGGTTACCGTTATCCGCAACAATTCCATCGACCAGTCGGGCGACTGCGGAATTTGCCTGTGGGACAACAGCTACAGCGCTGAAATTTCCGACAACTACATCAAGTCGTCCGGCAAAAACGCTATGTCAATTCAAAGCACATCCCAGGCGGATTACATCGGCAACAACTACTTTTACGATAACAAAATCAACCGCATTGACGTGTGGAAAAACTCAAAGGCGAAGCTCGGAAGCAACACCGTCGAAAACCTCGATTTGAATGAGTTTTCACTCAGCTACGGCTATACCGATTTGGCTGTGGGCGAGGCGTTCGGACTGAATACAACGCTCACGCCGTCAAAAGCAAAGGCTAAGTTCAACTGGGTTTCGTCAAACAGCAACGTCGCGAGGGTTGACAGGCTCGGAAATGTTTTCGGACTTTCACCCGGCAAAACCACAATTACCGCGACAGCACTAAACGGACTTAAGGCAAGCTGTACCGTGACGGTTTATCCCGCGCCGAAAAATATCGCGGTAGGGGAGAAAATGCTCATTCTCGGCAAGGGCGAGAAGTTCAACCTCGGCACGGTACTAAGCGAGAATTCGTCCGTGCATAAGGTCAACTACACCACCAGCAATCCAAACGCCGTGGGCTTTGTCTCGGACAACGGCGTAATTCAGGCTAAGCACATCGGTACGGCTACCGTTGTCGCAAGCCTCTTTAACGGACTGCACGACAACTGCAATATCATCGTCAAGGAAGCTCCTGCAAGCCTAAAGCTCAACCGCAGTAAGCTGAATATGGGACTGGGCGAGGAGTTTGTGCTCGAGGCGATTATACCCGACAACTCCGCTTCAAGTATTTCAATGTACTCCGACAATCCGCGCGTAGTCGACGTCGACGAAAACGGCAGACTTAAGGCGAAGGGACTCGGCACGGCGGTAATCACGGCGCAGACCTTCAACGGACTGACCGCAAAGTGTACGGTTACGGTTAAGGAAGCCCCTGATAACATCGAGCTGAACTCGACAAATATCAAGATAAAAACCGGTCAGACGATTAAACTGGTTGCAAAGCTTACCGAGGGAACGGCTTCAAACGAGCTTGTTTTCAAGTCAAGCGATACCTCGGTCTGCAAAATAGACAAGGCGACCGGCGTAATAACAGCCAAGTCGCCCGGAACTTCAAGGGTGAGTGTGACCACCTACAACGGTCAGTCGAGCTCGATTGAAGTGAATGTAGTAAATTAATTCCAAACAAAAAATCCACCGGAAATTCCCGGTGGATTTTACTTTTACCATAATTTTTCCGCAACAAGCGCGATAACGCTTCTGCCCTGCATTTTAATTCTTCTGTCGTGGAGCAAAATATTGCTGTGCTCGCAAATCACCTTGTCGGCATTTTTGCCGGTGTCAACGTACAGCTTCCAAACATAGCAGGTCGGAAGCCCGGGCAGCTCAACGTCGCAGCTCTCCCAGTGGGCGTTAATGCCGAAGTACACAATCTCGTCCCTTGCCGGGTCGTCGCCGGCAGCGCCTGCGTACATAACCGCTACCATCCTTGATTCGCCGTTAAAGTCGGTTTTCCACGGCTGGGCAGAATGAATACTCTCGGGCGGCAGAGTGCAGGTGCACTCACGGCGATTCTTTGTGATAACGTGGAAGCGCTTTCTGAACGCTATCATATACTTAAAGAACTCAAAAACGTCGCTGTATTTTTCTTTTCTGCTCCAGTCAAGCCACGATATAATGTTATCCTGACAGTAGGGGTTGTTGTTGCCAAACTGCGTGTTGCAGAACTCATCTCCCGACAGGAACAGCGCCGCGCCGCGGCTGCACATAAGGGTTGCAAAGGCGTTTTTAATCAGCTTAACTCTCAGCGCGTTTATGTTCGGATCGTTGGTTTCACCCTCAAAGCCGCAGTTCCAGCTATTGTTGTCATCAGCGCCGTCGGTGTTGTTCCAGCCGTTTCTCAGGTTGTGCTTTTGGTTGTAGGAGTACAAATCATAAAGCGTAAAGCCGTCGTGGCAGGTGAGAAAGTTTACCGACGCGCAAGCTCCTCTGTACGACGGGTCGTACAAATCCTTAGAGCCTGTAAGCCTGTGAGCCGCAGCCCAAGCCAAGCCGCCGTCGCCCTTTAGGAATTTTCTCAAATCGTCGCGGTATTTTCCGTTCCACTCAGCCCAGCGGTTCCAGTTGGGGAAGCTGCCCACCTGGTAAAGTCCGCCTGCGTCCCAAGCCTCGGCAATCAGCTTTGTGCTTCTCAAAATCGGATCGAACGCAAGGCTCTTTAACAGCGGCGGCTGATCCATCGGAGTGCCGTCCTCGTTACGTCCCAAAATCGACGCGAGGTCAAAGCGGAAGCCGTCAACCTTGTACTCGGTTACCCAGTAGCGCAGACAGCTCTTGATAAAGTCGCGCACAATCGGGTGATTGCAGTTTAGCACGTTGCCGCAGCCGCTGAAATTGTAGTATTTTCCGTCGGGAGTCAGCATATAGTAAATGTTGTTGTCAATTCCCTTAAAGCTGAAGAACGGTCCCATCTCGTTGCCCTCGGCGGTGTGGTTGAACACAACGTCAAGAATAACCTCAATGCCGTTTGTCTTTAGGTCGCGGATAAGCTCCTTAAGCTCCGTACCCTCGCGGTGATGCTCGTGGTCGGCTTCGTAGCTGGTGTTCGGCGCGAAAAAGCAAACCGTGTTGTAGCCCCAGTAATCGTATAGCTGTTCGCCCTCATAGTGGCGCTCGGCTCCGCACTCGTCAAACTCAAAAATCGGCATAAGCTCAACGGCGTTAATTCCGAGCTCCTTAAGGTAGGGGATTTTCTCGCGGATAGCCGCGAATGTGCCCGGGTGCTCTACTCCCGAGGATTCGTGACGGGTAAAGCCCCTTACGTGCAGCTCGTAGATAATAAGCTCCTCAAGGGGAATTGACGGGGTTTTGAAGTTGCCCCAGTCCCAGTCGTTGAACACAACTCTCGCCTTGTAGACATTCTCCTGCTGATGCTTGCCCCACTCGCTCTGACCTGTAACAGCCTTTGCGTAGGGGTCAAGAATAATCCTGCTCTTGTCAAAAATCAGTCCCTTTTTGGGGTCGTGAGGACCGTCAAAGGAGTAGGCGTACTCAAATTTATTAACTTCAAGTCCAAAGACAATTATGGCGTATGTATTGCCGACTCTGTACGAATCGGGAAAAGGAATTCTCGCGTATGGTTCGTTTTCTCCGGGGTGAAACAGCAGCAGCGTGCACGATGTCGCGTAGAACGAGCTGATAGTAAAGTTAACTCCGCCGCGCACCGGCATTGCGCCCTCGCGGTCATAATAACCCGGTCTTACGTCATAACCGCAAATATTGTCGGTAGGATATAAATCCCTAAGCATTACAGCACCTCTTTATATAATTCATCTATATGATTTTAACATTTAATTTATTATTTTTCAATAAAGAAATTAAAAAAATCGACATTATTTTCTTTCCAATTTTTGTTATATACTAACTTGCGGACAAATTATGACAACTTTGCGCTTTTTAGCCGAAACAGTAATATTTATCTTAATTTTTCGTATTGTGTTTGTATTTTTTATATGTTATAATAGCTTTGTTCTTTAATAAATAAGCTGCGGCAGACGTAAATTTTTAACTGCCGCCTCAAGAAAGGGTGTAAACTATGGTTGTAAAGGATATTATTGATATTTTGGAGGGCGAAATCATCTGCGAAGGCGACCTTAATCAGGAGATTAAAACCGCCTGCGGCTCCGATATGATGAGCGACGTGCTCGCTTTTGTAAAGGATCAGTCCGTGCTTTTGACAGGCCTTGTAAATCCCCAGGTTGTTCGTACCGCCGAGATGATGGATATGGCGTGTATCGTATTCGTTCGCGGAAAAATGCCCGACGACTCCATCATTAACCTTGCCGAGGCAAGGGGCATTACCCTTATAAAAACCCGTTTCAGAATGTTCACTGCGTGCGGACTTCTTTATTCCAACGGTCTTTCGGGAGGAACAAAGGTATGAGCAACGCTATACACCTTCATTACGACGTTTCGGCTGAGGATTTTACCCGTGCAGGCGAGGCGAGCGGCTTTGTAAAAAAGAGGCTCAAATCTCTCGGCTTCAATCCCGACGCAATCAGGCGCGTGGCAATCGCTATGTACGAGGCTGAAATCAATATGGTAATCCACGCTAACGGCGGCTTTTGCGACGTCGATATCTATCCCGACAGAATTGAAATTCTGCTTTCCGACAAAGGCCCCGGAATCCCCGACGTTGACAAGGCTATGCAGGAGGGCTTTTCAACCGCGCCCGACAACGTGCGTTCACTCGGCTTCGGCGCAGGTATGGGACTTCCCAACATCAAAAAATATACCGACGATATGCGCATTGAAACCACAATCGGCGTCGGCACAAATGTTTATCTTACGGTAAAAGTTTAACGGCTTGTATTACGCTCTATAATAATTTTTGGAGCGAAGCTGAGGTGTTGTCCAAATGTTTGATTTGGGTAACAACACCCATTCCTTGCGATGACCCTTAATTTTCCATTTTCCATTTTCAATTATCAATTTAATTGCAGGAGTATTTATGAGTAAATATTTCCACTCGGTTGAGCTCGAGGCTGACCTCTGCTGCGGCTGTACAAACTGCCTAAAGCACTGCCCGACAGAGGCAATCAGGGTGCACGGCGGCAAGGCGAAAATCCTGTCCGAGAGGTGCATTGACTGCGGCGAGTGCATAAGGATTTGCCCTCACCACGCCAAAAAAGCTCACAGCACAACCCTTGACGAAATCAAAAAATTCAAATATAATGTGGCAATCCCTGCGCCTGCGCTGTTCGGACAGTTCAACAGGCTCGACAATATCGACATCGTGCTCACAGGCCTTAAAAAGCTGGGCTTCGACGATGTTTTCGAGGTGTCGCGCGGAGCGGAGCTTGTCAGTGAAGCCACACGTAAGCTGATTAAGGAAAATAAGCTGAAAAAGCCCATAATCAGCTCGGCTTGCCCTGCCGTCGTAAGGCTTATAAAAATCCGTTTTCCCGAGCTTTGCGGCAACGTAATGCCCCTGCTTGCTCCGATGGAAGTAGCGGCGAAAATCGCGCGCAAAGAGGCTATCGAGAAAACAGGTCTAAAGTCCGAGGAAATCGGCATTTTCTTCATCACGCCCTGCCCTGCGAAGGTAACCGAGGCTCACTCGCCTAACTACGCCGAAAGCTCAAACGTTGACGGCGCGATTGCCATATCGAAGATTTACCCCGAGCTCACCCATGCTATGGATCACCTCACCGAGATTGAGCCTATCGCGCAGTCGGGAATTATCGGTATCGGCTGGGCTACCTCGGGCGGAGAAGCCGCCGCTATGCTGGGCGAAAAGTACCTCGCAGCAGACGGCATTGTTAATGTAATCAGAGTTTTGGAGGAGCTCGAGGACGAGCATATCCGCGACGTCGAGTTTATCGAGCTGAACGCCTGCTCGGGCGGCTGCGTCGGCGGAGTGCTGACGGTTGAAAATCCCTACGTCGCCCGTGCCAGAATTCAAACGCTCAGAAAGTACCTGCCCGTCTCGATGAACCACCTCGACAACCGAAATATCGACGATATGAAGTGGACAGAGGAGCTCGAATTTGACGCGGATATTTTCAGGCTTGATGAGGATATCGTAAAGGCTATGCAGATGATGTCCGAGATGGAGGATATCCTAAGCGGACTTCCCGGGCTCGACTGCGGCTCTTGCGGAGCGCCTACCTGCCGAGCGATGGCGGAGGACATCGTCCGCGGAAAGGCAAAGGAAACCGACTGCATACATAAGCTAAAGGCAAAAATCCAGAACGTCTACGACCAGCTTAAAAACACTATTTAGAGTTAAGAGTTTAATTGCTTTTACTATAGGTTTGAGCAATAGATAAACTTGCGTTTATTATCGTAATTATTAATTCGAGTTCACGAGGTAACTATGACAGTAAAAGATTTTATTGAAAAATGCAATTTGAAAGTCCATGTTGAGGGCGAGCTTGACAGGGAGATTAAAGACTGCTACATCGGCGATTTGCTCAGCTGGGTTATGGGCAGGGCGCCTGCAGACAGCGCTTGGCTGACGGTTATGGGCAACATCAATTCCATCGCGGTTGCTACCCTTGCCGACGTAAGCTGTATTGTGCTTGTCGAAAGCGCCGCGCTCGATGACGAAGCAAAGGCTAAGGCTGAAATGCACGACGTTACAATCCTCTCGACCGAAAAGAACAGCTACACCCTCGCAGTTGAGCTGAGCAAGCTGATATGAAGTATTTTTACGATTTACACCTTCACTCCTGTTTGTCGCCGTGCGGAGATATGGATATGACTCCGAACAACATCACGGGTATGGCAAAGCTGCTCGGGCTCGACGTTATCGCGCTGACCGACCACAACACCTCGCTCAACTGCGGGGCGACGATTGAGGCAGGCAAGCGCAACGGAGTTTACGTAATCCCGGGAATGGAGCTGACCACCAGCGAGGATATCCACGCGGTGTGCCTGTTTCCGACGCTCGACCGTGCCCTTGACTGGAGCGAATATGTCGATAACCACAGAATTAAGGTCAAAAACCGCGCCGAAATCTACGGCAGGCAGGTCATAATGAACAGTGAAGACGAGGAGATGGGGGAGATTGAGCACCTGCTTATCCCTGCGAGCGAAATCAGCATTATGAACGCCCACAAAATCGTCGCGGACTTCGGCGGAATCTGCTATCCGGCGCATATCGACCGCGACAGCCTGTCAATTCTTTCCGTGCTCGGTGAGATTGACGAGTACTGCGGCTTTACAACCGCGGAGCTCGCCGACAAAACAAAGCTCGAAGGACTGCGGAAGCTTCATCCGATTCTCGACACACTGAACATCGTGACGAATTCCGACGCGCATTACCTCGAAAATATGCGCGACGCGGAAAATTCAATGGAGCTCGAGGAGCTCTCGGCAGAGTGTATAATAAGCTTCCTGAACCGCCCAAAAGGCTGAAGCTGCAATTGTATACAAAAGCAGGGAAGATAAAGATAAAAATAAAGATAAAGATAAAGATAAAGAGAAAGATAAAGAGAAAGAGAAAGAGAAAGATAAAGAGAAAGATAACTACCTGCCTGCAATTAGTTGCAGGCAGTTTCTCTCTTTATTCTCTCTTGAAATTCTGTTGCAAATTATAGTGTAAGTGGTATAATAGAATCATATAGGAAAGAAACGGCGGAGAAAAAGTTGCTGACTATCGGAAAAATAGATATTGAAAAATATCAAAAAGTTACGGAGAAAACAATTTTAACTGACGAAGTTATTATTACAAATAATAGAATTGAACATATCATTGAACGTAGAGGACTTTACTTCTACAACGAGTATAAAAAGTATTTTTCTGAGATTGTTTTCAATCCTGATTATATTTTTAAGGATGTGCGCGAAAACACTGCTCTTGTTTCAAAACGGATTAATCATAACGGCAATAATATCAATATTGTGATAAAACTTGTTGTTGAGGGAGAAAACATCAACTATAAGAATTCGATTATTACTGTAATTAAAGAGAACGAAAAACGATTTGCTCAGCGATTAAGGAATAATTCTCCTGTCTATAGGAACATTGACAATGATGAATAAATAGTGTATAATAATATTACAATAAGAATAGGTTATTTGAGGTGGTAAATTTCGTAGCGACCACACGCCGATGGTATGACAGGGAGTAATCCCGAGAGATGCAGGAGAAAGCTACGCCTGCCAAATAACCGTGCCTTTCAGCCACTTGCACATTTTGTGTAAGTGGCTGTTTCTGTTTATCGGTGCTGTTATTCCTCATTTAATTCTCATTCGGAAAAATTTATCAAAAATTTGTCGAAATAAATTGTTTCCATTGTAAAAAACGTATAGACTTTCATAAAGTTTTATGTTATAATATAAAGCAATAGTTGGGTGAGTGTGTATATTTTTATGAAAATCACCCGACAGGATTGCAAATTTTGCGATTTTTGCAGTTAGCAATTCGATTACTATTCTATTCAGGGAGGAAAAACGATGCAAAAGAAAATCAGCAGTATCCCGTTTTCGGGAACACCTGAGCAGGAAGCAAAGCTAAAGGAAGTCATTGCCAGGAACATTGACGATCCCGGTGCTGTAATGCCTGTTTTGCAGGAGGCTCAGGAGATTTATGGTTATCTGCCGATTGAGGTTCAGAAAATGGTCGCGGAAGGTCTTAACGTGCCGCTTGAGGAAGTGTACGGCGTATCGACCTTCTATTCACAGTTCGCGCTCTCTCCTAAGGGCAAGTACAATATCTCTGTATGCCTCGGTACAGCCTGCTACGTAAAAGGCTCGGGCGATATCCTCAACAAGCTTTCCGAAAAGCTCGGTATTGAGGCGGAGGAATGTACACCCGACGGCAAGTTCTCGCTCACAGCGTGCCGTTGTATCGGCGCGTGCGGACTCGCTCCGGTAATCACCGTTAACGACGATGTTTACGGCAGACTTACCGTTGACGACGTTGAAGACGTACTTAAGAAGTATCAGGACTAATGAGAGAGTTATCCTTAAACGTAATGGACGTTGCCCAGAATTCCGTCAGGGCAGAGGCAAGCCTCGTCACCATCACCGTTGACGAGAGCGACAAAAACGACAGACTTACAATCTCTATTGAGGACAACGGTTGCGGTATGACCGAGGAGCAGGTTCAGCAGGTTATCGACCCGTTCTTTACCACGCGCACAACGCGCAAGGTGGGCTTGGGAGTTCCACTGTTCAAGATGTCCGCCGAACAGACGGGCGGCAGCTTTTCGATTAAGTCAGAGCCCGGCAAAGGCACAGTGACCACTGCGTCATATGTTAAAAGCCACGTTGATATGACTCCGCTGGGGGACATCAACTCGACCGTTGAAATCTTAATCAGGTGCAATCCGGACATCGACTTTGTCTTTATTCACAGCACCGACAACGGCTCCTTTACCCTCGACACGCGCGAGCTCAGGGAAGTGCTCGACGGAGTTAGTCTTGACACGCCCGACGTTTTGGATTGGATTCACGCATTTTTAGAAGAACAAACTCAAATTATATACGGAGGTGCCAATTAAAATGAAATCTTTAGCTGAACTGCAGGCTATCAGAGATAAGGCAAGAGCAAATGTTAATTTAAGAAAAGAAAACCCCAACGCTGCAAAGGTGCTCGTTGGTATGGCAACCTGCGGTATCGCGGCAGGCGCAAGACCTGTTCTCAACGCTTTTGTTGAGGAGATCGCAAAGCGCGGTCTTTCGGACGATATCGTAGTTACACAGACAGGCTGTATCGGCATTTGCCAGTACGAGCCCGTTGTAGAAGTAGAAATTCCCGGTCAGGAAAAGGTTACATACGTTAAGATGACCCCCGAAAAGGCCGTTGAGGTTGTTAACGACCATCTTGTTAACAAAAACGTAGTTTCCAAGTACACCATCGGAGCTTACGCTGAATAAGGAGGGCTATATGTATCGTTCTAATGTACTTGTTTGCGGCGGTACCGGATGTACCTCTTCAAACAGCTTAAAAATTGTTGAAAAATTAAAGGAAGAAATCGCGGCAAACGGACTCGAAAAAGAGGTTAACGTTATCACAACCGGCTGCTTCGGTCTTTGTGCGCTCGGCCCGATTATGGTAGTTTACCCCGAGGGCAGCTTCTATTCAATGGTAAAGATAGAGGATATTCCCGAAATCGTAGAGGAGCACCTCTTAAAGGGTAGAATCGTTACCAGACTTCTTTACCAGGAGACCGTTGAGGAGGACAAGATTAAGTCCCTCAACAAGACCGCTTTTTACGCTAAGCAAAAGCGTGTTGCCCTGCGTAACTGCGGCGTTATCGACCCCGAAAAGATTGACGACTACATCGCTCAGGACGGCTATGCCGCTTTGGGTAAGGTTTTGACAGAAATGACTCCCGACGAGGTTATCCAGACTATCCTCGATTCAGGTCTGCGCGGCAGAGGCGGCGCGGGCTTCCCGACAGGCTTAAAGTGGAAATTCGCCGCGGCTAACGACGCTGATCAGAAGTACGTTTGCTGTAACGCCGACGAAGGCGACCCCGGCGCGTTTATGGACCGTTCGGTTTTGGAGGGCGACCCCCACTCACTGATTGAGGCTATGGCTATCGCCGGCTACGCTATCGGCGCTACAAAGGGTAGAGTTTACGTTCGTGCTGAGTATCCTATCGCCGTTAAGCGTCTGCAAATCGCTATCGACCAGGCTCGCGAGTACGGTCTGCTCGGCAAGGATATCTTCGGCTCAGGCTTTGACTTTGACCTCGAGCTTCGTCTCGGCGCAGGTGCGTTCGTATGCGGCGAGGAAACCGCTCTTATGACTTCTATCGAAGGTAAGCGCGGCGAGCCCAGACCGCGTCCTCCGTTCCCGGCTGTTAAGGGACTTTATCAGAAGCCCACAATCCTCAACAACGTTGAGACCTACGCGAACATCGCCCAGATTATCCTTAAGGGCGCTGACTGGTTCGCTTCAATGGGTACCGAGAAGAGCAAGGGTACAAAGGTATTCGCTCTCGGCGGTAAGATCAACCACACCGGCCTTGTAGAAATCCCGATGGGTACAACTCTGCGCGAAATCGTATTCGAAATCGGCGGCGGCATCCCCAACGGCAAGAAGTTCAAGGCTGCTCAGACAGGCGGTCCTTCCGGCGGATGTATCCCCGAGGAGCACCTCGATATTCCGATTGACTACGACAACCTTCTCGCTATCGGCTCAATGATGGGTTCGGGCGGACTTATCGTAATGGACGAGACAACCTGTATGGTTGATATCGCCAAGTTCTTCCTTGAGTTCACCGTTGACGAGAGCTGCGGTAAGTGTACTCCGTGCCGTATCGGTACAAAGAGACTTCTTGAAATGCTCGACAAAATCACAAAGGGTCAGGGCTCGCTCGAGCTTATCGACGAGATGGAGCAGCTTTGCCACTTTATCAAGGCTAATTCTCTCTGCGGTCTCGGACAGACTGCCCCCAACCCCGTACTCTCAACTCTGCGTTACTTCAGAGACGAGTATGTTGCTCACGTTGTAGACCACAAGTGCCCCGCAGGCGTTTGTAAGGATCTGCTCGAGTATTCAATCATCAAAGACAAGTGCTTTGGCTGCGGAATGTGCGCCAAGAAGTGCCCCGTCGGCGCTATCTCGGTTACAGATTACACCGCTCCCGGCAAGAAGAAGCCCGCTTATGAGATTGATACAAGCAAGTGCATTAAGTGCGGCGCTTGTATGGATACCTGTAAGTTTAAGGCTATTATTAAAGGCTAAGGAAAGGAGATATAACTATGGAAATGTTGAATATTAAAATCAACGGCAGAGATTACCAGGTAGAGAAAAATACCACTATTCTCGAGGCGTGCCATAAGTTCGGTATCAAGATTCCGACGCTTTGCTATCTTAAGGAAATCAACGAAATCGGCGCCTGCCGTATGTGTCTCTGCGAAGTTAAGGGCGCAAGAAGCCTTGTTGCTGCCTGCGTATATCCCATCGACAGAGAAGGCACCGAGATTTATACAAACACACCTCAGATTCGCGAGTACAGAAAGACCAACCTTGAGCTTCTGCTCTCAAATCACGATAAAAAATGTCTCTCATGCCCCAGAAACAACAACTGCGAGCTCCAGAAGCTCTGCCTTGAATACGGCGTAGACGAGACTAAGTTCCAGGGCGAGATGACCGAGTATCCCGTGGATAACTCAACTCTCCACCTTGTAAGAAACAACAACAAGTGTATCCTTTGCCGTCGCTGCGTAGCTGCTTGTAAGGAGCAGTTTGTAGGCGTTATCGGCGCTAACAACCGCGGATTCGATTCCGAAATCGGCTGCGCGTTCAACGCTGAGCTCGCTGATGTTCCGTGCGTAAGCTGCGGTCAGTGCACCGTTGTTTGTCCCACAGGCGCTCTTGTTGAGCGTGACGACACCGCAAAGGTGTTCGAGGCTATTGCCGACCCCACAAAGCACGTTGTAGTTCACACAGCGCCTTCGATCCGCGCTACACTCGGCGAGTGCTTTGATATGCCCATCGGCACAAACGTAAAGGGCAAGATGGTTGCCGCTCTTAAGATGCTCGGCTTCGACAAGGTATTCGACACCAACTTCGGCGCCGACCTCACAATTATGGAAGAGGGTACAGAGTTTATCGAGCGCGTTCAGAACGGCGGAACTCTCCCGATGATCACTTCCTGCTCACCCGGCTGGGTTAAGTTCTGCGAGCACTACTATCCCGACCTTATTCCTCACCTCTCAACCTGTAAGTCTCCCCAGCAGATGCAGGGCGCTATGATTAAGTCCTACTACGCTGAGAAGGCAGGCATTGACCCCAAGGACATCGTTGCTGTTTCGGTAATGCCCTGCGTAGCCAAGAAGTTTGAGATTAAGCGTGACGACCAGGGCCGTGACGGTATGCAGGATAACGATATTTCAATCACAACCCGCGAGCTTGCTAAGATGATCAAGACCGCAGGTATCCAGTTTAACGAGCTTCCCGACGAGGATTTCGATCCTATCATGGCTATCGGCTCAGGCGCAGGTACAATCTTCGGCGCGACAGGCGGCGTTATGGAAGCTGCCCTCAGAACCGTTGCTGACGTTCTCACAGGTGAGGATCTCAAGCAGATTGACTACACTGAGGTTCGCGGTACTGACGATATCAAGACTGCTACCTACGAAATTGCCGGCAAGCAGGTTAAGGTTGCGGTTACTTCCGGACTTAAGAACGCCGCCAAGCTCCTTGACGAAATCAGAGCAGGCAAGAGCGAGTATCAGTTCATCGAGGTTATGTGCTGTCCCGGCGGCTGCGTAAACGGCGGCGGTCAGCCTATTCAGCCCGGTCACGTTAGAAACTTTACCGACCTTAAGGCTCTCAGAGCTAAGGCTCTCTACGAGGACGACCTCAGCCTTGAGTACAGAAAGTCTCACGACAACCCCGAGATTAAGGCAATCTACGACGAGTATCTCGAGAAGCCCGGTTCACACAAGGCTCACGAGCTGCTCCACACCTCATATGTTGCAAGAGGCAAATAATTATCTTTTTCCCTGATAGATAATATAAGGGCTGTCGCATGTTAAGCGGCAGCCCTTTTGTCTTGCTTACTTATTAACTTTGTAAATCTCAATGTGGATTTGGTGCTTTAATTTAAGCGGTTCATCATATTTTTTTCAGCAAACGGCGGTATTCGGCTTCGAACTCCGCCGCTTTTTCTTTTGAAAGGCTTGCGCCTACTCCGCGGCAGCTCATTATTCTGCCGAGCCACGCTTCCTTTGTGAACTCAAGCTCGGCGTTGTAGGAGCAGACATTCTCTATATCAAAGCGGTTTTCCGCCCAGTCAGGGAAGATGAATTTGTACTCCTTAAAGCCGCAGCCGTTCCAGTTGGGATTGTATTTCAGCACAAGGCTTTCCATCTCGGCAATAACGCTGTCCTCATAGGGGAGCCAGTCCATAAAAATTTTGCAGAAAAGTCCGTCCGGTTTCAAAACGCGCCATATTTCGTTCGCGGCTTTTTCGGCGTTGAAGTAGTGAAAACACTGCACCGCCGTGACAACATCAAAGCTGCTGTCCGCAAAGCCCGTTTTCTCGGCTGAGCAGACCTTAAAAGCTATGTTGTCAAGTCCTTTCGCCTTGACGAGCGCTTTGCCGTAATTTATCTGATTTTCCGAAATGTCCGTCGCGGTGAAATCCGCACCTGTATGCGCGAGGTTTACCGGCAAAACCGCCGTACCGCTCCCGAGGTCGAGAATTCTCTGACCGCTTTTGCCGATACCAAATGAAATCAGCCTTTCGTACATACTTTTCGGGTAAATATCGCGGTACTTTGCGTAATAATCTGACGTTAAGCCGAAGTCGAACTCCTTGCCTTTGTCGATATTTTCAAGCTTCATTTTTATGCCTTTGTTCCTCTCATAACGCCGCCGATTTTATACGGTTCCTCAAACCCGGCGATATAGCGCTGAATGGTTTTGATGTTATCAATGTTCAAGCCGCTGCCGTCAACATCCGCAGCCTCGCTGTTGAATTCAGTCACGGGCAGTTCCGCCAAAGTCTTTTGAGCCGCGGTGACGTCTGAGATTGTTACGTAGTAATCGCGGTCGGTATCTCCCAAAACATATGAATTCTCGTTTACGCCGTAGTAATCGCTCAGCCAAGCGGTTCGCTCGGCAGTCCATTGCTTTAGAAAAGCGTAGTTTTCCTCATATGTGGCGAACGGTATTTTTTGGTAATTAAGCCACCATCTTTTTACTGACCACTTCTGAAAGTTGCGGTTAATCACGCCGCTGTACTGAGCTCTCAGGCTGTCGAGCATACCGCCGTCAGCCGAGATGTTTTTGATGTAGCCGTAGTTTTTCAGGAATACGAGCTTAATTTCGTTTTGAAACCAGTCCTTATTGCACAGCCACTTGTACAGGTTTTTCTTGTCCTGCATAATTCCGTCGCTGACGCTCGCCGCCTTTGCGTTGGCGGAGTTGAGCTCACCGTTGACGTTGCCGAGCGACAAATCGTAATCCCACGGCGGACCGGCGTAAAGCCTGCCGTTTTTATAGAAAAAGAACACGGAGCTGTAGCCAAAATCCTGATTTTTTATAAACTCGTTCAGAAAATAAAATTTCGCAAAGGATTCCACATCAATTTTGCTTTGGATTTGGCGTTCATCGCCCTTTTGCAGGGCGTTCGCAATGTCCGTCATAACGGAAGTAATGTACGCTGTCTGCTCCGCGTCGGGCTCCTCGGGCTCGCTGACGGCAAAGCGAACTCCGCCTACACTCAAATACGTAACGCCTTCCTCAACCCTTGTGGATTCAAGCTCAATCAAAAAGTCATTTTTGCCGCCGTTGCTCTCGGTGTCGATATCAACGCGGTCCTTGCCCTCCTGAACAGGCTCGTAAATCGTGTAACAGCCGCGGTACTCGCCGTCGAGCCACAGCTCAGCTATTCTCTGTTCCGAGGTGTAGGGAACGCCCATCTCGCGCGCAAGCTCAAATGCGGTGTAGTTGCGAAGTAAAGTCGGGTCAAAGCAATTCGCGAGCAAAGCCCACTTTTTGCCTTTGCCCATTCCGAGAACATCGGTCTTTTTGTCGAATTTGAACGTAAACGCCTTTTTGGATATGCTTGACATTGCCGTGCTGTTTCCGCGCACCTTAAAAAGCACGCTTCCGCTGAGCGGTGTGTTGACGCCATCTGTAATTGTTATTTCGGCGTTAACATAGCCGTCGGCCTTTTGAAGCGACGCGCCGTTGCCTTTCTCTGTAATAATCTCAATTTTCGGCACGGAAACCTCCGTACCCTCGGCGCTTGCCGAAATCCCCGCGCACATAAGAACAAGCACGGTCACTATTATAATTGAAATGAGCTTTTTCATACTGCACCTCAGTGAATCTGTATATTTTGATTATATCAAATCATTTCGGTGATGTCTATATAAATTTGCGCTAACGCTTAAAGCTCGGCACGCTTGCCTTCGAGCCTCTTCCGGCGCGCTGTCATAAATATGTCGCGCCGGAGAATAGTCAAAAACGTTCCTGCTCGTTACTTATGGTGTGTTAAATGCGACACCGCGCGCTTGCCTCTCTCGCTAAAAACAGTCCTCAGGACTGTTTTTACCTTCGCTTTGCGCTAACGCTTAAAGCTCGGCACGCTCGCCTTCGAGTCTCTTCCGGCGCGCTGTCATAAATATGTCGCGCCGGAGAATAGTAAAAAACGTTTCTGCTCGTTACTTGCGGTGTGTTAAATGCGACACCGCGCGCTTGCCTCTCTCGCTAAAAACAGTCCTCAGGACTGTTTTTGCCTTCGCTTTGCGCTAACGCTTAAAGCTCGGCACGCTCGTCTTCGAGTCTCTTCCTCTGCGCTGCTGAGGTGAAATAGAAAAAGGTATGTACCGTTGGTACATACCTTTTTCTATGGCGCGCCGGAAGAGACTCGAACTCCCGACCTTCTGATTCGTAGTCAGACACTCTATCCAGCTGAGCTACCGGCGCATAACGGTTTGTTTTAACCGCAAGTAATATATTACCACACATTAATTTAAAATGCAAGTGTTTTTTTGCTTTTGATTATTTTCCTTAACTTTTTTTATTTTTCTGCGTCCAAGTTTGCAGGTATTGCACGGCTTTTGTGTCACCGACAGGGTACTCCGCGGCGATGTAATTTATTCTGTCGAGCGATGGTACGAGCAGAACCGTCGCGTTTTTCTTTTCGGTGGGGAAGGTACAGCCGATTTGTATCGCGTCCAAATCCCCGACAAAGCCGTTAAAGTCCACCGCGACGTCCTGCGCTCCGAGGTTTTTGAAGTTCGTCTCTATGCTCGTGACAGCGGCGGACGGCGTAACCCCCGACGAGATAATGTTCAGCGTATACACCGTCGTGCCCGTCGGGTCGGCGTACTGCAAATCGCTCCTCGTGCCCTCGGTGGGCAGTGCGGTAAAGTTATCGGGTATTTCCATATAGCCGAAAATTTCGCTGCCGATAGTCTGTGTTTTGTCGCTGTACTCAACATCTATGGCTGCCGCGATTGTCGTTTCGGCAGCGTTTGACGACTGCGCTTCGTCGGCAGTCGCACTCGATTGTGATGAATTTTCCTGCCCCGAACAGCCGAAAAACGATAAAAATAAAACTGCCGAAATCAGCAGTGCAAACGGCTTTTTCATCCCAAAACCTCCGTGATTTATAAGCTAAAAAAATAATATCACCCTTCAAAAATAATATTATTCCAAATTGGAAATAAATCTTTATTTTTTAAAAGAATTATGGTATAATATAGTTAACAAGCCCGCACAAACCCAGTATTTGTGGCTTATCTCCGAAACAACCGAATATATTGTGAATGTTGTAGCAAATAAACTGCCGAATATTGGTAATAATCGGTGTAATTACGGTTTGATTTTTCGCGATTTGTGTGTTACAATAGGTATGTGGTAACAAAAAGGTTACAGCACTTACTAAACTTTCAGAAATGAAATTCTGATTGGAGGTAGATAAACTTGATACGTATTGCAGCAAAAAGATTTAGCGCGGTTTTAATAGTAATTGCGCTGATTGTAACATCTGTATTATCAATGGGCATTTCCGCCGGTGCGGCGACAACATATACTCCCAGGCTTAACGCTCCGGAGTCAAATAACGTTTATTATTACAACAGCAACTATAACGTTTTTCAGAAGTACGGCTACGGCTTGCCGAACTGTACGGCATACGCTTACGGCAGAGCATATGAGATTTTGAAATCAACTCCCAAGCTCAGCTGGAAAGGCGCAGGTCAGTGGTACGACTACAACAAAAGCGGCGGCTATTACAGCTACGGCAGCACACCTAAGCTCGGCGCTATTGCCTGCTGGTGCTACAACGGCGGCGGTCACGTTGCGGTTGTAGAGAAGATTGAAAACGGTACAATCACCCTTTCAAACTCAGAGTGGGGCGGAAGAACCTTCTACCTTACAACCTGCTCTACAAGTGATAAAAACTACGGCGGCAACAGCTGGTGGACCTTCCAGGGCTTTATTTACCTGTTAGATAACGCAACTCCGGCTCCTGCTCCTACATACAAGACAGGAATTTACAAGACAACCGATTATGTTAACCTCAGATATCACGCGGGTACAAGCAACACTATCCTTACAACAATCCCCTCGAACACTCAGGTTACCGTAACTCACCTCTACACCGAGGCGAGCACCGGTTGGGTATGGGGTTATACAACCTACGCAGGCAAGTCAGGCTGGTTTGTTCTTGAATACGCAACCTATATTTCGGCGCTTCCCACAACAGCTCCTACAACGGTTGCTCCCACAACAGCAAAGCCTACAGTGCCCCCGACAACGGTTCCGCCGACAACAGTTGCTCCTACAACGGTTGAACCTACAACCGATCCCGAAGCTCCGACAGAGCCCATTACAACAGAGCCCTCTGAGACAGAGCCGGTTGGTCTGGGAATAGGCGATGTTAACGCCGACGGCGAAATCAACATCGACGACGCCACAATGATTCAGAGATACGTTGCTTATATCGAGGAACTCTCTGTTGAGCAGATGGAATGGGCAGACTTCGACTTTGACGGATATGTAACAATTTCAGATGTAACAGCAATGCAGTCATTCCTTACTTATTGGAAGGATATGTAATACAATCAAACAAATCTTTTATCCGGCGGTGAGCAGTCACCGCCGGTTTTTTCGCGTG
>Ga0310695_10003138_pt1 | contig 33086 bp, 24 predicted proteins | sample RumenRJG_04DNA_FD_203882 | JGI IMG/M metagenome (GOLD analysis project Ga0310695, IMG submission 203882) | Bovine rumen microbial communities from Lethbridge, Alberta, Canada - RJG_04 (v2) (version 2) | ecosystem: Host-associated > Mammals > Digestive system > Stomach > Rumen | place: Canada... | reverse complement strand
ATCCACATATTTCTTCATCTCACCCTCGAAATCGCCAGTGATGCCAGCCTTGGCCAGATGACCAATGAATTGATCGTAATTACCGCCCGTGGTAACGTGATTGGCGGCCAGCATATAGTCAGAGACATCGGTAAACTCAGCAGCAACCTCAGTACAGTTCATGAGACAGTCGTCAAAGTTAAATAACTTAAGATGTACGCCGCTCTTCTCGATACCTTCGCGCAGCTCCTTGATGGTGATATTATAGTCGTTGTTAAAGGCATCACTGCACACGGCACGACGCTCTGCTGCGCTAGCCTGAGTGTTTGCGTTTTTCGAGAAATCAAAATATACATTGTATCCAGAGCCGTGGTCGCCTACCATAAATACGTAGTTCTTGGCAGGAGCTACTGTAGCACAGTACTTAATGAAGTTGGCAATACTGTCGGGCTGGTACATCTGCGACTTTTCCTGCTGATTACCATAGAGATTGGCATCGGTGAATTTGCTAATAGAACCATTCTTTTTGTACATTCTGCTGGTCAGCTCTAAGCGATACAAGCCACCAGGTTTTCCACCAATCCAATCATATTCCTGACCAGTTAATGCAGCGTATTCGGCTGACTGCTTGTCCAGACCTTTCTGGCTGGAGTACTTATACTGCAGGAAGAACCTTACGCGTGACCCATTACCTGCCAGGCCTTTGCAGGCAGCAATGAAGTCGTTCTCGGTTTGGTAATCCAGATCTTCACCACCCGTACAGTAGAGCATCACCGTATAGTCCACCACAGAGGGAGGTGTGGAGGGAGGTGTGGAGGGATCGGGAGTACTGGAAGTAGGGTTGTCACTAACGCTACACGATGTGAACGTTGCTCCGAGGCCACAGAATAGGATGGCGGCCATCATCCATCGGTTTAACTTTTTCATAGTCTTTTGTTTTTATGTTAGAAGTAATTACAAAGAAGTATCGGTTGTCTGTTTCTCCTGCCGCTTATGGCGCAGGAAGTCAAGACGCTCCAAAGCGTACTTGCGAGACTGGACAATCTGAAAACGATAGACGGCACAGGCTACACAGAAATAAGCTCCTGCCAGAATCCACAGGATGCGATACTCGAAGGCTACGTCGCTGAGCGTTGCCCCCATCGTATTGACACGGATATAGGCACGCGCTCCGAAAGTGGAGGGGAAAAGCCAGGAAACGCCCTGCCAATAGCCCGGAATATTAGACTGTGGCCAACTGACACCCGACATGAACAACAGGGGTACGCTGATGAATACTACCAGCAGCATGACATTCTCGCGGTATTTCACCAGACAGGATACTACCATTCCGAAGAAGATGCAAGCCAGTGTCAAGGGCAGCATCAGATGGAAGAGCGTCTGCCACGTTGCCAGCTGAGGGAAGTGGAACAGGCGCGGAACAACAATGACAAGCCACGTGCCCATAACGGCATAGACCATGATATAGCACAGGGCCTTGCCCAACACGATGGCAAACGAACTGTCATAGCGGGAATCGCCCAGTGGAATGAGATTGCGATAGGGATTCTCATCACGGGCAGTACCCGCAGAGAGACCAATGCCCAGCACCAGTGTCTGCTGGAGAATGAGGATGAGCACGGCAGGAAGCACTGACGAGCCATAACCGCCCTGTGGATTGAAGATTGGAATGTCATCATAGTCCAACGGACGCGTGGCAATGGTTTCTTCGCGCTTCGTGTAATGTCCGCCAAGCTTAGTCTTAATCTCATTGCCCATCTCTGCTGTGACCATCTGGGCTGTCTGGAAAATGGCCTTATAAGTCAGCATGAGGCTCATGTCGCAATACACGCTGATAACGCCCTTCTCCATGCGATTGACCTTCTCGGCAAAATCGCTGGGAATAAGGTATATGCCTTTCACCAACTGGCGGCTGACCAACGACTTGGCCTCGTCCAGATCCTGGGCATAATAGGCTACGTGCACGTCGGGCGAGGCATCGCACTGGCGCAGGAACTGACGCGAGAGGAAAGAGTGTGACTGGTCAACGACACAGACGGGCACTTCATGAACCGTCTCGTTGTTGTAAATCCACGAGTAGATTAGCGGATAGGCCAATGGCACGATGAAGAAGAAGATAAGTACTCCCTCATCCTTCACGATGCGCTTCAACTCCTGAAACCAGATGTAGCAGACAGCATCTATACCTTTATATATATTATGGAATATAGACATAGGTGAGCATTGCGTTTTTAATTTTCTTCACCACCATCCAAGGCAACAACATGAAGCCGAACAGGGCTGCAAAGTGGAACCAGGACTCGATGAGCGGGAACCCATTGAAGACGCAGGTCTGATAAAGCATATAGTAATGGCGTAGCGGGAACAGCCACGACAAGGACTGCAAAGGGCCGTCCATGGCCATAACGGGGAATGCGCCACCAGCCATTGAAATGCTAAGCACCGCCCACAGGGAGCTGATACTCATAGACATACGGAGCGAAGGCAACAGCCCAAAGGAAAAAATGCCGAAGCCCTGAGCGGCCAACACCTGCAATAATCCTAAGAGCACTAACATCCAAGGACTGCCCAGATGTGGGAAGCCAAGGTGGTAGAACACATAGAGTTGGTAACCGAAAACGATAGCAAGCCAAATGATAGTCTGGGGCAAGAACTTGCCCAGCAGTGCTACGGTAATGTTATTGTCGGCCATCTCCAACCACCGCTTCGAGGTGGCGAACTTCAGTTCCGTACCTAACGAATAGGAAGAAATAAGGAAGATGAAGAGCATGATGATACCAGGCACCATCAGCGTGGTGAGATAGACGTTATAACTGCTCCAAGGGTTGGCTATTTGGTGTAAATCGATGGTAATGGGCTGCAAAAGCGTCTGAATCTGACGTTCGGTAAGTCCCCTTGCCCTCATGGTAGCCTGCCCTAAACCGGCAGAGCCAAGGGTGGAAATGGTCTTCATGTCCTTCATCAGCATAGAACCGGCAGCCAGCGTGGTATATGTATAATAATAGGAAATCTTGGGCTGTCGCGAAGCCAACAACTTCTCTGTAGTTCCCTTGGGGATATACATGAATCCATAAATCTCGTTTCGCTGCATGGCCTTGCGCGCCTCAGCCACACTGGGATAGTGAGCTACGACATGCGACATCTGGAATCCATCGAACTTGCGCTCCAAAGAACGGGTGGTTGAAGTATTGTCCAAATCGACAACACCTACCGGCATACTGGTAGGCAGGCCATCGTCCAGCATTGAGGTGAAAAAGAATATCACCAGAATGGGAAAGACCACCATGCAGAAACGGTAGATGTGATTCCGACGCAGAATCAACAACTCACGTATCATGATTTCATAGATCTGACCGAGTACCCTCATACCCATTCCTCATTTCTCATTACTCATTTAATAATGAGTGACATACCCGGACGCAAGCCCTCGAACTTCTCTGTAGGACGAGCCTTTACCTCAAAGGTCTTCAAGTCGTACTGGCCATTAGCCTTCGTGGCTTTCCAGACGGCAAACGAGCCTTGATCCTTCATATAATAGACCTTCATCTCGATATTTTTGTTGAAGGCGGGCACAAAAGCGGTAAATGTCTTACCCATCTCCAAGCCGTTCAACTGGTCCTCACGGACATTGAAAGTACCCCAAAGGTCATTCATCACGGCAATGGTCATAATGGGAGAACCTGTACCAACCAGCTCACCGACCTTGGGATAGATATCGGTGACCTCACCCTCCATCTGGGCAATTTGTACAGTCTCGTTGATGTAGGAGTTAACTTCGTTGACAGCACCCTTGGCACGACCTACCAAAGCGGCAGCAGCCTTCTTGTCCTCATAACGAGCACCGTTGCGAGCCATCTCATACTGGCTCTCGGCGGCCTTATACTGGGCTTCCATAGCCTTATAGTTGGCATAGACCTCGTCGCGCTTCTGGGCACTCATCACACCCTCGTCGAAGAGACGCTGGATGCGCTGGTATGACTTCTCGGCAATATCCAAACCGGCCTTGGCCTGCTGCATCAACTGGAAAGCACCCTGAATCTGCTCCTGACGGGCACCATTGCGAGCCATCTCCTCCTGAGCGGCGGCAGCGTTCTCGGCACTGCGGGCTTGCTCCATCTTTGCGCGAACCTCAGGGGCATCAAGAATGGCCAATGTATCACCCACCTTCACAAAATCGCCTTCTTTCACACGAATCTCCAAGATACGTCCGGGCACCTTGCTGGACACGCGGTATTCACTGACCTCAACCTGACCTTGAATCAACTCAGGGTCACGTCCCAAGGCAAAGAATCCTATCAAGGCCACAATGACCACCACTACGGAAAATCCTAAAATCGCATACAGGATATTGTTATGCTGTGTTCTTGCACTCATAATTTATATTATATTTTTAATGTTCATTCGTTTAATGTTCCCATAGCCTTCTGCAAGTTCACCTGACTGAGCTTGACATCAATCTCGGCATCAATCTTCTGCGACTGAGCCTGAAGCCAGGCAGTCTGTGCCTCCATCACGGTAGTAGAGGAAATAACCCCCTCGCGGAATCCCAAATTAGCGGTGCGCAGATTCTCGTCAGCACGCTCGGTACTGACTTTTGCCATTTGCAACTTCTTGTTGGCCTCGTTCACCCTGAAGGCACTCTGGTTTACCTGCAACTCAATCTTCTCGCGAATCTCATCACGCTGTAACGAAGCAATGGTGGTTGCACCCTTTGCGGCGCGAACCTTATAGGCTACATCACCCCAGTTCCAAATGGGCACACGTACGAGGACACCCACATTCCATACACCTGCGAATTTCTTCTCGAAGCCGTTGAAGAGGTTAGGATTGCTCACCATGTAACCTCCCGTCAAGAGGACTTGAGGCAGATTACCCGCCTTCAACATATTAGTGGCTTGCTTACCCATATCTACTACGTTCTGAAGCATTTTCAGTTCGGGACGGTTTTCAGAAGCCTGTTCCACATCCACCTGAGGAACGGCCTCTACGACACTCAGGTCGTCAGTTTCTTCTTCGGCCAAGACAATCTGCTCATTGACAGGAATGCCACAGAGCTGGCAGAGCAACATCTTGGAAAGCGTCAAGCCGTCGTTCACCTTAATCAATGTCATCTCGGCTTCATTTACTTTCACGGATACACTCAGTCCCTCTGAACGGGTGGCCACACCCTCTCTGATCATCTTCTGCACATCACCGTCCAACTTCTTCACCAAATCCAGATAGCCTTGTGCCAGCTTCTGTTTGTGACGCAGCGAAACGACTTGCCAATAAGCCTGGTCTATCTCGTAGATAGTGGATTGGCGCTTAGCCTCAGCGGAATTGGCAGCCAACTGCTCGCCAGCATCTGCCATCTTGTTCATAGCCACAATGGCACCGCCCATGAATACGGGCTGTGTCAGCATAATAGCACCAGCAAACATGTTACGAGTATCCGTTCGGAAAGCGTTGACAATGTTCTGACCTCCCATATCCAGGAATCCTGCCATCTGACCTAGGTCGTTGCCTAACTGTTGTTGTAAAGCAGGAGGCAATATCTGGGCATAGGGACCTACTTTGCTCACGATACCATCCTTCAAATTAGTTCCTATCGAGCTTAGCGCCTCCTTTTGGTCATTGTTCAGGATGGAAATCTCCTTGCTGGTGTACTCGTAGCCGCCCAACGCGCTGATATGGGGCAAGTACTTGGTACGAGCCGCCTTACGCACATTTGCAGCAACCTCCTGCTTAACACGCGAAATGCTCATCTGCTTATTGTTTCTAAGCGCCAGAGCACGACAACTGTCAAGGCTCAGCAACCGCTGAGCATCGACAGACTGCGTCATGCCTGCCAAGAGGAAAAATCCTAAGAGTCTTCTCATTATTAATATGAAATGATTAATTTTTCTTCAAATACGTTGCAAAGATATATTTTTTTTGCGAAACTTGCAAAAAAAAGACGACTGTTTACAAATTATTTATTATATTTGCAGAAAATATTGACTGCTAACAGGAAAAAACATGGGGAAACAGAACTTCTTCTACAGGGTCTTTGACCTTTATTACGACGGCTTCCGCAACATGAGACTGGGTCGCACCCTTTGGGCTATCATCCTGATAAAGCTGTTTATCATGTTTGCCATCCTGAAAGTTTTTTTCTTCCCAAATTTCCTCAAGGAGCATGCAGAAGAGGGTGCTGAGCCCGACTATGTAGCTACGGAAATGATAGACAGATCGAAATAACAGTAACTAAAACCCAAAAATAACGCGTATGACAGATTTATTTCTTAACATTGACGCTGGTTCCATCAATTGGGCAAGAGCGCAATTCGCGCTGACAGCCATCTACCACTGGCTGTTTGTGCCCCTGACGCTAGGACTAGCCGTCATCATGGGCATTGCCGAGACGTGTTGGTATCGTACCCGTAACACCTTCTGGCGCGATGTAGCACAATTCTGGCAGAAACTGTTCGGCATCAACTTTGCAATGGGAGTGGCAACAGGTATCATCCTGGAGTTTGAGTTCGGCACCAATTGGTCGAACTACTCTTGGTTCGTAGGCGACATCTTCGGAGCCCCGTTGGCTATCGAGGGCATTGTGGCCTTCTTCATGGAATCGACTTTCGTGGCTGTTATGTTCTTCGGATGGAAGAAGGTCTCACCGGGGTTCCATCTGGCCTCTACGTGGCTGACGGGTCTTGGTGCAACCATCTCTGCGTGGTGGATTCTCGTGGCTAACGCCTGGATGCAGTATCCCGTGGGCTGTGCGTTCAATCCGGACACGATGCGAAACGAGATGGTATCCTTCACCGAAGTAGCCCTATCGCCCTTTGCTATCGACAAGTTCTGCCACACCGTGATTTCCGCATGGATTATCGGAGCCATCTTCGTCGTAGCGGTTTCCTGCTGGTATCTGATGAAGAACCGCGAGATCAAGTTGGCCAAAGCGAGCATTAAAATCGGCGTCATCGTGGGACTGATTGCCTCGTTGGGTGCCGCTATGACAGGACATAAGTCGGCTCAGAGCGTGGCTGAGGTTCAGCCCATGAAACTGGCAGCGATGGAAGCCCTATACAATGGTGGTGAGGATGTAGGACTGACGGCAGTGGCTTGGGTGAACCCTCTGGAACAACCTGACTACCAGAACCAGGAGTCGGCTCCCCTGAAAATAGAAATGCCCTATGCCCTCTCGTTCATGGCTACAAACGACATTCATGGCTACGTGCCTGGCATCAACGACATACTGAATGGCTATACCAAGCCCGATGGCACCAAGGAACCTTCCGTAGAAGAAAAGATGGTTCGCGGCAAACTGGCCATCACGGCACTGGCCGACTATCGCAAGGCCAAGAAGGAGGGCGCCAGTGAGGCTGCACTTGCTCCTTATCTGGCTACCATCAATGAAAACATGAAATACTTCGGTTACGGCTATGTGAAAAATCCGCACGATGTTGTGCCTTACGTTCCCGTCAACTTCTGGGCTTTCCGCATCATGGTGGGACTGGGGTGTATCTTCATCCTCTACTTCCTTGTGATGACTCTGATATCGTTTAAGATTCCATTCCTGACCATCACCACCCGCCGACTATTGGCTGCCTTCGGTCTGCTGCCAGAAACAGTAGCCGACACAAACGACATAGCAGGCCTACCCTCTTGGCACTACTGGACAGCTATCATCCTGGTTCCATTGGCCTATATTGCCTCGGAGAGCGGATGGCTAGTAGCAGAATTCGGACGCCAGCCCTGGACCATTCAGGACATGCTGCCCACATGGGTTGCTGTCAGCGACATCAATAGTTGCAGCGTTGCCTTGACCTTCTTCCTCTTCCTGTTCCTGTTTACGCTGATGCTGGCTGTGGAAATCAGCATCCTGTTCAAGCAAATCAAGAAAGGACCGGAGTATAGCGCTTCGCTAAATGAGAAATGAGAAATGAGAAATCGACCTTTGGGTGCTTTGACCTTCAGGTCTTAGAATAAAGAAATATGATTACCTATAGTTTCTTACAGCACTACTGGTGCTTCGTAGTTGCCTTGTTAGGCGCGATATTGGTTTTCTTGCTATTTGTCCAGGGAGCCAACTCCTGTATTCGTTCCTTAGGCTGGACAGAGGAAGGTAAGCGACTTGTTCTTAACTCGACAGGACGCAAGTGGGAGTTCACTTTCACCACTTTGGTTACTTTCGGAGGAGCTTTCTTTGCCTCCTATCCCCTATTCTACTCTACCTCATTTGGAGGAGCTTACTGGTTGTGGATGATTATCCTGTTCACTTTCGTGCTACAGGCTGTGAGCTACGAGTTCCAGAACAAGTTAGGCAACTTCCTGGGGCCGAAAACCTTCCAGTTCTTTCTGATTCTCAACGGACTGCTGGGACCATTGCTCTTGGGAGGTGCTGTGGCTACCTTCTTTGAAGGGTCTAACTTCATCGTCACCAAGGACAACCTGATTGATGCAGGCTCACTGACTCCTGTCATCTCGCATTGGGCTAATGCCTCTCACGGACTCGACGCCTTGTTGAATCCCTGGGTATTGGTATTCGGATTGGCAGTCATGTTCTTGGCACGCATTTTGGGAATCCTCTATGTCATGAACAATGTCGATGACGAAGACATCCGCTCTCGCGGCTCTGTACGTCTGTTGGGGAATACGATACCTTTCCTCATCCTCTTCGTAGCCTACCTCGTCCACTTGCTACTGAAGGACGGCTTTGCCTACAATGAGGATGGAGTCATCTTCATGGAGTCCTACAAATACCTGAGCAACTTCATCGACATGTGGTATCTTCTTATCCTATTATTAATAGGTGTAGTACTGGTACTCTTCGGCATTGGTAAGACCATCGTGTCGAAAGATTACATTGGTGGCATCTGGCCTGCAGGCATTGGCACCATACTCACCGTACTGGCCCTGTTGCTCTGCTCGGCATGGAACCACACCGCCTACTATCCCTCTACAGCCGACCTGCAATCGTCGCTGACAATGGTTAACTCTTGCAGCAGCGAGTTTACGCTGCGCACCATGTTCTACGTATCGCTGCTTGTGCCGTTCGTACTGGTTTACATCGTGTATGCTTGGAGAGCCATCGATAAGAAGAAGATCACTCAGGAGGAAATCAAGAACGACCACGCCTATTAAGGGTTAATGGTCTAAGATTAAAGGTTAAAAATGAATCCACAAGAACAACGTAATGAACGATTAGGTGCTAAGATGGTGAAAGCCATGCAGCGCCGCCATTTCGATGCCTACTATTGCGCAACGGCAAGTGAGGTTAAGGCAAAAGTCAACGAACTGATTCCCGACGGTTCCAGTGTGACATGGGGTGGAACCATGACCGTTCGCGACTTGGAGATACCCCAAATGCTGCGCGAGCGCGGCACCATAGACGTATGGGACCGCGACCTCGTTGAAACACCTGAGGAGAAGCAGGAGATGTACCTGCGCGCCTTCCGTGCCGACTATTATTTATCGTCGGCTAACGCTATTTCTGAGGATGGCGTTATCGTCAATATCGACGGCAACGGGAACCGGGTAGCAGCCATCACGTGGGGCCCTCAGCACGTCATCTTCGTAGTAGGCATGAACAAGGTGGCGCAAGACCCTGAGGCCGCCCTCAAGCGCGCCCGCTCTACGGCATCACCTATCAATGCAGCCCGCTTCGACATCCAGACACCCTGTCAACTGGATGGGCAGTGCCACAACTGCAACTCGCCGCAAAGCATCTGTAACTACATCCATTTCCTGCGCAATTCGAGCAAGCCAGGACGCATCATCGTCATTTTGGTTGGCGAAAATTTGGGGTACTGAAGATTTTTTCGTACCTTCGCAGCCGTTTATGATTGTATGTATCGCTGAGAAACCCAGTGTGGCACGCGACATTGCCCGTATCATCGGGGCTACGTCAAGCCACGAGGGTTATATGGAAGGTAACGGTTTCCAGGTGACCTGGACATTCGGCCATCTGTGTACACTGAAAGAGCCCCACGACTATACCCCCATGTGGAAGTCGTGGAGCCTGACATCTTTGCCCATGATTCCCGATCGCTTTGGCATTAAGCTCATTGACGATCAAGGCATCAAGAAGCAGTTTTCAATTATCGAGGGACTGATGCAGAAGGCTGAGCGTATCGTCAACTGCGGTGACGCCGGACAAGAAGGTGAGCTCATCCAACGCTGGGTGATGCAGAAGGCAGGAGCAAAGTGTCCCGTCAGCCGTCTGTGGATATCTTCCATGACTGACGAAGCCATCCGCGAGGGTTTTCAGAACCTGAAAGACCAGCAGGACTATCAGCCTCTTTACCTCGCAGGATTGTCCAGAGCCATTGGCGACTGGCTATTAGGCATGAACGCCACCCGTCTCTATACTCTGAAGTACGGGCAGAACCGTCAGGTGCTCAGTATCGGACGCGTACAAACCCCTACCCTTGCACTTATCGTCAACCGTCAGAAGGAAATAGACAATTTCAAGCCAGAGCCCTACTGGGTGTTGGCTACCGTCTATCGCGACACCACTTTCACAGCAACCAAGGGTAAGTTCACTTCGAAGGAAGAAGGCGAGCAAGCCTTTGCCACCATTGAGGGAAAGCCTTTTGAAGTGACGAAGGTGGAGAAGAAAGAGGGTAAGGAACAGCCCCCGCAGCTCTACGACCTTACTACCCTGCAAGTGGACTGTAACCGTAAGTTTGGCTACTCTGCCGAAATGACGCTAAACCTCATTCAGGCACTCTACGAGAAGAAATACACTACCTATCCGCGTGTGGATACGCAATACCTCTCAGATGACATCTATCCCAAATGTCCGCAGACGCTGAACGGACTCTACCAGACCAAGTTCGGTGGTGTTCCCGTCTATGCGGAATATATCAAACCCATTGGTGGAAAGCCTCTCAAGAAGACCAAGCGTGTGTTTGACACCTCGAAGGTGACAGACCACCACGCCATCATACCTACAGGTGTGATTCCGCAGAACCTGAGCGATGCGGAGCAAAAGGTGTTCGACCTCATAGCCCGTCGCTTTATCGGTGTGTTCCTGCCAGATTGTAAGTTCTCTACGACGACTGTTTTAGGCGAAGTGAAAGGAGAAGAGGAGAGCGTAGAGTTCAAGGTCACTGGTAAGGAGATTTTAGAGCCTGGATGGCGCGTAGTCAGAGGGGTGCAGGCCTCGGAAAATGCCGAGAGCACCGAGGGTTCAGAGAATGCTGAGAAGAACGACGAGGAGCGCACCCTGCCCACCTTCGTAAAAGGTGAGAGTGGTGAGCACAAGCCTACCCTGACGGAAAAGTGGACTACGCCCCCACCTTATTACAATGAAGCCTCGCTGCTCCGTGCTATGGAGACTGCGGGCAAGTTTGTGGAGGATGAGACGCTGCGTGCTGCCATGAAGGAGAACGGTATCGGTCGCCCTTCCAGTCGTGCCGGCATTATCGAGACGCTCTTCAAGCGCCGCTACATCCGTCGTGAGAAGAAGCGGCTGGTGGCTACTCCCACAGGTATCGAACTGATAGACCTTATCCGTGAAGAACTCCTAAAGAGTTGTGAGCTGACCGGTATCTGGGAGAAGAAGCTGCGTGACATCGAGCATCAGAAATACGATGCCCAACAGTTCATCAACGAACTGAAGCAGCAGGTGACCGACATTGTCCGTGACGTGATGAGTGACCCCACCAACCGTCGCATCACCATTACCCCCGAAGAAGCCAAGAAAACCAAAAGAGGCAAGAAGGAAAAATAAGTTCTTCGTCTTTCATTCTTCCATCACAATGGCTTCTTCTATCTCCTCTGCCACTGGCAGCGTGATGAAGAAGATGGTTCCGCCTCCCGGGTTGTCTTCCATGCGAATGTCACCACCATGAGCCATCACAATATCCTTCACGATGGGTAGTCCTACATTGTCAACGCCAGGCAAATGGTCGAAGGCATGCACCTTATATTCATCGCGAATGCCTATGCCGTTATCAGCCACCTGTATCTGCACTTTTCCCTCGTCGGTCTTCGCTATTCCGATGCTGATCCGACAGTCATCCGGCGCAAACTTGACAGAGTTATCCATTAAGATATGGAAGGCCTGGATAAACTCATTCTTGGCAATATCGACATCTGTCTCTTTGAGAGCGCACAGGAACGAAATCTTGACCCGACTGCCCATCCTTTGCTGATAATCCTCGCAAATTTGGCGTAAAAGCTGCACTACGTCAGTAGTTTGACGCACCAGTTTCATTTCTTCCTTAGGCTTCTCCTCCTGGTGAAGTGACGATTGTTCTTCAGCCATCTTCATGCGCATCTCACCCATCCACTGCTCTTTCTCCGTTTCCCGTCGCAGGTTGATGACATCCATCTGGCGAGTCTGTCGCTTCATGTACCAGCGACGCCACCAGAGTGCTGCCAAGGCTACCAGCAACACATAAAGCAGGATGGCCCAGCGGGTACGCCATATAGCAGGACGGATGGTAATGTCCAGCTGACTCTCCACCTCACCCATCGTGCCGTCGTCGTTCAGCATACGGACACAGAGCGTATAGCTTCCCGCACGCAGTGAGTTATATGTGATATTAGGATTCAGTTCCGACGTCTTCACCCAGTTCTCGTTAAATCCCTCCAGTTTATAGACGAAACGCTTCCCATTGTTTATCTTACCAGCGTCACTGGCCAGCTGAATGGTAAACTGATCGTTATAGTTTAAGGTAATCGACTTGCACTCATCCAGGGCTTCATCAAGAATCATGCGCCCGTCAATCTCCTTCCCCACTACCACATCCTCGTCAAAGATTTGCAAACCACTGAAAATGGGGCGTTCCTTGCTGGCCACATCCGAAAGTCCCTTGGGGTCAATGATATCAATACCATCCTGTCCACCGACAAGGACCAGTCCTGAACGGGTTAGATACGCTGAACGACGGTTGTAGGTGACGTTCTTCAAACCGTCACGGGCGGTATAACTGCGTATGACGAACTGCCATCCTCCTTCGTTCTGCCACTGGGGCGTTATCTTCGAGATACCATGATCGGTAACCACCCACATCGAATGACTCTTGTCTTCCACTACCGAGCAGACACTGGAGCCTATCAGTCCACTGGTCATATCGAGCAGATATACCAGACCGCGTTTCTGGTCATAGACGCAGACACCCGACGCAGAGCCTTGCCAGATAAGGCCGCGTGAATCTTCCATCACACAAACCGTATTGCCTGTATTCACCGTCACGTTGGGGTCATCTGGAATCACACGGTTAACCAATTTGCCTGTAACAGGGTTCACAAAGCAGTAGTACCAGGAAGTGCCCACCATCAGCCAGCCTTTCTTAATCCACCCGATGGAGGTCATGTAGTCGCTCGGAATCTTGGCATTCTGCGCATTCCAGGTCTTGAACTTACCCGTTTTCGGATGCAGCATCTGGATGCCTCCACCCAATGTACCCATCCATATCCGATGCCATTTGTCCTCCGTAACGCTCCAGACGCTATTGGACGACAGGCCCTCACGGTCACCCGTAGCACGATAGTTGACAATCGTGGCATGATGGGGGTCCGTTGCCGACGGGATGCAGTGTACCAGTCCGCCATTGTAGGAGCCGAACCACACGCTGCCATCGCTGGCACAGCAACTGCCTTCCATGATATTGCTCGTCATCGGACTGTTGGCTGTCGAATAATGACTCACCTGTTCGTCAGTCTTCGGATTATACACAATGATGCCGTTCTCGTTGCTGCCTATCCAGTAGTTGCCCAGTTTGTCCTCACACACCGTATTGACGTCGCCCATCTCCAAACTACGGATACTGGCAAGTCCTTCCACATATTGGTTGACACCGTTTTTATAAGAGCCTATCCAGATATTTCCGTTGTTGTCCTGGTAGATGTTTCGCAAGGTATTGTCGCAGATGGACGATTCGTCAGTCTTGCTATTGGTAAACTGCTTCCACTGCTTGTTCTTCAGGTCAACGACTATCAGTCCCTGATGGTCGGTAGCTATCCATATCCACCCTCGGGTGTCAACCTTGACATACCATATCTGCAAATCGTCAGGCAGGTCGGAAATTCCCTTGGCCTTGAGATATTCGACAGCAGAGTCGTACCAGCGATTCTCGTCCCATATATAGACAAACGAGCGGCGCTCTGCGACGGCCCAGATATTCCCCCCGTTATCTACAAACAGCTTATACTCCTGGTTGTGCAAGCCTCCATGTTCGCGCATCCACTTGTTTTCCCACTCCACGCATCGCTTCTCGCTCATACAGATGATCTCACCGTTGTAGGTCGCGGCAATGACGTTGTCTCCGTAGTCAGTCATCCACGAGATGCCATAGTTCGGGTTAAACTCGAACAAGCCATAGCCCATCTTGATTTGCGTAACCTTCTTGGTATGAGGATTATAACAGTAGATGCCTTGCTGGTAGAACTTCACCCAAAAGTTCTTCTTGTTGTCAATATACACATACTCCACTCCTGCATTGAAACCGAAAAAGCGTTCAAGCTCACGACCGGCATTTCGCTCCACCTTCTCTGTCACAGGGTCGTAGACGCTATAGTTCATGCCCTGTTTCAGCCACAACTTACCGTCATAGGCCTCCATAATCTGGTCGGTATAGTTGTCGCGCATCGTCGTGGTGTCGCGCTTATTCGAATAGAACACTTTAACGCGGTAACCGTCATAGCGGTTCAGACCATAGGCCGTTCCTATCCATACAAAACCTTTGGAGTCCCGAAACACGCAGTTCACCTGCGAGTTCGACAGGCCGTTGCGGGTGTCCAGTCTCCGGAACTTCATCTCAGGAATAGCAGCCTGAGCAACCAGAGTCCATAGTATGATAACGCAGAGTGCGAATAATAGCTTTCTCATTTTCTCATTTTCTCAATCTCTCATTTTCTCAATCTCTCATTTTCGCAGATGTCTCACGAATTACCAACTGCTGAGGCACAATCTCTTTATATACCTTGGTATCGCCACCTATTGACTTCAGCAGCAGCTGGCACGCCTTGACACCCATTTCGTGCGACTGGTCCTCAATGGCAGACATTCGGGGAGTCACGTAGGCTGCATGTACGTCATCCGTAAAGCCTATCAGCGCCACTTCACCCGGTATGTTCAGCCCTTTGTTCTTAATGGCTGTAAAGGCAGCAAACGTAATGATATCATTAAAGGCAAGGATAGCATCCGGTCGGTTTTCTCCTTCCAGCAGCTTCTCTACTGCATGAAGAGCCACCTCATAGTCTATTTTGTCGCAAACCACCAGATTGCGGTCAATGTCCATTTTATTCTCGCGCAACGCCTCCAGATAGCCATGTTTACGGCGACGCACCATATCCAGATGGTTCGGACCTCCTATAAAGGCAATTCGGCGGCTTCCCGTATCTATCAGATGCTGGGTAGCCATCTGAGCAGCCTCATCGCCATTAGCCGTCACACAGGAGAAACGGTCTGTCAGACAGGTACGTCCAAAGAACACCAAGGGGATGCCCATGTCTGATATCTCCTCAAAATGGCTATAGTCCGTAGTAGTCTGAGCCAGACAAGCTATGATGCCTTCCACATGCAAGCCGATGAAGTTGTCAATAGCCTGCCGCTCGTCCTCGAAGTCCTCATGGCTGTTTGCGCTAATGACACTATAGCCAGCCCGTCGGGCTTCGTCCTCTATGCCGTCCAGCACGGCAGCATAGTAATGGGTCACCAGGTTGGGAACCACCACTCCTATCACCTTGGGAGCCTCCTTACGCAAGCTCTGGGCAAATGGATTGGGGCGATAATTCAGTTTCTTTGCCAAATCCTTCACCCTCTGCTGCATCTCTCTCCCTATCTCGGGCGAATTGCGCAAGGCACGACTTACCGTAGCAATGCTGACACCCAGTTCACTTGCCAAATCCTTTAAGGAAGTGCGACGTTGTTTTTTGATATTCATAGACAAAGATTCTTAATGGGAGCAAAGATACTAATAATCCTGCAATTCCGCAAACGTTTACGTGAGTTTTTTACGTATTTTTGTATCAAACGGCCCAAAAAGTGCTTATCTTTGCACCAGAATTCAGAATGAGTAATGAATAGTTGATAATAAGTTAGTTAGAAAACAAGGGCTAAGAATGTCGTGAGACATTCTTAGTTTTTTTATTATTTCACCCTTCTAAAGCGGTAGCCGCTCGACCTTTGGTCGCTTGCACCGCAAGAAATATTTCACTTTTCCCTTTTCGTTTTTCCCTTAAATATAGTACTCCGCCGAATCCACCAACCCTGCACGCAAAGCATATTTCGTAGCCTCGTGTACGGTATTCACCCCCAGTTTACGGAAAATATTCTTGCGATGGGTATTGACGGTATGGAAACTGGAGAACCGCTTCTCGGCTATCTCCTTTGTCGTCAGCCCCAAGGCCACATCTTTCAATATCTCCGTTTCCGTGGGTGTCAGCTTCACCTCTTCCTCCACCCTGCTCTGCACGGGAGCCAGCAACAGTTCAGCCATTCTCTGACAGATATAGCGCTGATGCCTTTTCGCATATTGCATACATTCCAGAATCTCCTGACTCGGCGATTCCTTCATCAAGATACTGAACCGAGGACTGATGGCAACGATACGACGAACGAAATCCACCGACAGCTCCATACTGAACAGCACCCACTGTGCCAAAGGAAAACGCTGACACAGAATTTCCAACTCCTCCACATCGTTGATGTCAAAAAGGGTATAGTCCAATATGATGACGGCATCAGGATGCTCTTTCAGCTGTTCTATCATTTCCGTCTTGTCGTCCGCCTGTCGGCACACTGTATCCGCCAATGTTTGGGCGAAATACGTCATGCCTGCCCTAGTTATGTCCTGTTTGTCTGCTAAAATGATATACATGATATCCTATTTTGTCGGCAAAGGTACGAATAAGTGAGAGAAAATGCAAATAAATTTGCAATTTTCCGAACGAAAGTACCTAAGACCGCAGGTCAAAGGTACGTAATCGACTTGTCGCTTTGTACCTTTTGGTCAAAGAGTCGCTTATGCGTGAAGGACTAACCCCAATCTCTGTAGCCAATTGCTTCTGACTCATATTCTTCTCGTCCAGCGAAAGCTGTGTTAACTAAAAGTTTAAAGGAAATCTCTTTTATAACCCATGAAATATTCGTACCTTTGCATCGTCAGAAGAAAGATAGAATCTGACGCCCTGGACAGCCCAAACTTGTTTTCAGGCCTGACAAAATTTACGGCCTGCCCAGCGCGTAAAAAGAGGAAGTCGGACGAATGGCAAAGAGTTCATCAACCACAAACAACCAATTTAGGAATTATTATTACAACTATAACAATGGAAGTAAAAGCAGTTGAGAAGAAACTGAAATTTTCGAAAAGCCCGCTTCACTCGGGTAATTCCACCCAGAACACAGAGCCTTTGCCTAAGGTGGACTGCACGCCGACCTTTCCGCCCAGACTCAAAGCCATGCTGCGACAGATGCTCAGCCCCAGACCCGTTCCAGGCACAAACTCGTCAACCTTCACGAAACGTTCGAAGAGGTGGTCGTCACAACAATCCTCGGGAATGCCCTTACCCGTATCCTTAACCCATATCCGTAACAGTTTATCCTGTTGCTCAAAGCCTAAGATGATGGATCCCTCTGAGGTGAACTTGACGGCATTGTCCACATATTGGTTGAGAATCTCGCTGATACGATCCCTATCCGTGAATAATTGAGGTTTGTCGTCTGTTGGCGCTACTTGCAAACGGACGAGACTGCTGTCCACCTTCCCTGCATAGCGCTGGACAACTTCCTCCAACAAGGGTATCAGCTCGAACTGAGTCTTCCGGATGGTTTCTCCACCAGCCTCCAGTTTCGACATGTGAATCATATCGTCGAAGAGACGGAGCAAACGGGCATTGTTGTCTTTTATCAAGCCCAACAACTGCTGGCGCTCCTCTTCACTCTGCGTCAAAGGAAGAACCTCGCTGAACCCGACAATAGCATTGAGGGGAGTACGGACTTCATGACTGATATTGGCAAGGAAGGCCGATTTCAGACGATCGCTTTCCTCTGCATGCTTACGTGCATCTATCAAGGCACGCTCAAATTCCTTCTGCTTGTCTATTCGTCTGGAGGTTCCAACAATGGTCAGCGGTTTTCCTGTAAGGTCGCGCTTGTCTATTGTAGCATACGACTCCTCCCAATAGGTACGGTCGCTATGAGGGATTCTGACCTCGTACTGCACATGAAAGTGCTCCGCTCGTCCTTCCAACAGTTCGGTCATGCTTTTCTTGATGGAATCCACATAAGCAGGATCCACCGTATTCAACAATGCAGAGAAACTGGTACCAGGAGGAATATCAACCGTATCGAAGGAGTCGCGGTAATCGCTCTCGACAGTAACAGTCTGTGTGGAAATATCCATTCGCCATACATTCAGTTGCATCGTTTTAAGCACCAACTCGTATTCTATCGTATGACGCTTGATTTTCGACAACTGGCGCAAATCGTCCTGCAGATGACGGCGCTGGCGCCGCTGGAAAAACAGCAAGGCAACAGCGGCTATCACAAAAGGAACGCCCACCACCCATGCCATCATGTCCAATCGCATAACGGAGCCCAAATCCATGAGGAACAATATGTTTAAACTGACCATCGGGTTAAGAATTACCTGAGTTGGATGGCAAAGTTACGCAAAAGATTTGGATTAACAAAAATAAATCGATATTTATTTTGTGTTTTGACGCGTTTGCATTAACTTTGCACCATATTTTATATATTTACATAATGACACAACAATTTGAAATCATCGCTAAGACCTTCATGGGCCTGGAGCCTGTCTTGGCGAAAGAACTGACGCAGTTGGGCGCAGACGACGTGCAGATTGGCCGTCGCATGGTATCGTTTAAAGGCGATAAGGAGTTATTGTATCGTGCAAACTTCCAACTGCACACTGCCATCCGCATACTGAAACCTATCAAACACTTTAAGGCTTTGTCGGCTGACGATGTTTACGAAGGCGTGAAAGACATCGACTGGACGACCTATATAGGACTGGACAAGACATTTGCCGTTGACGCGGTAGTCTTCTCTGAAGAGTTCCGCCACTCCAAGTTCGTAGCCTACAAGGTAAAGGACGCCATCGTCGATCAATTCAGGGAGAAAACAGGGCAAAGGCCCAATATCAGTGTGGCTAATCCGGACATCCGCCTAAACATCCATATAGCAGAAGACAAGTGTACCCTATCGCTTGACTCGAGCGGCGAGAGCCTGCACCGTCGCGGCTACAGGCAGGAATCGGTGGAAGCCCCCCTGAACGAGGTATTGGCTGCCGGTATGATTCTGATGACAGGCTGGAAGGGAGACACGGACTTCATTGACCCGATGTGTGGCAGCGGAACCCTGCTGATTGAGGCTGCCTTGATAGCCCACAACATGGCACCGGGCATCTTCCGCAAGGAATTTGCCTTTGAGAAATGGGCTGACTTCGACGCCGAGCTGTTTGACAAGATATACAACGACGACTCACACGAGCGGGAGTTCCATCACCACATCTATGGATATGATGTTGACATCAAAGCGGTAAACACGGCGCGCCTCAACGTGAAGGCTGCCGGACTGACCAGCGACATCACGGTGGAAGAGGGTGACTTCAAGAACTTCACACAACCCAAGGAGAAAAGCATCATGGTAACGAACCCGCCCTATGGCGAGCGCATCTCCACCCCCGACCTGCTAGGCACTTACAAGATGATTGGCGAGCGACTGAAACACCAGTTTACGGGTAACGAGGCTTGGATTCTTTCTTACCGAGAGGAGTGTTTTGCCCAGATTGGCTTGAAGCCCAGCATCAAGATTCCCTTGTTCAACGGGTCACTGGAATGCGAGTTCCGCAAATACCAGATGTTCGACGGAAAGATGCGTGAGTTCCGCGAGGAAGGCGGTGTTGTCAAATCGGAGGAAGAGAAGCGCCAGATGGCTGAGAAGCGCCGCTTCAAGCAGAACCGTGAGTTCAAGAAGCGAATAGACGAGCAGGAAGAGAATGCTGAGGCTGACATTCGTTCGTTCAAGTTCCGCTCACTGGAAAAGAAAGACCAGAAGTTTGGCAGAGAGCCCCGAGACAACAGAGAATCCAAAGAGTCTAGATATTCTAGAGATTCTAGATTTTCTAGAGAATCTAGAGAGTCTAGAGGGTCCAGAGACTTCAAGAAACCTTTCAAGAAAAAGAACAACAGGAGATTTAACGATGATGAAGATTAAGACATGGTGTTTCCTGACGCTGTTGATGCTTTTCCTGCCTATGAGTGCTCAGAAACTCTTCACCCTTGAAGACCTCAACTTCGGCGGTACCAACTACCGTAACATGCAACCACAGAACATGTGGCTGACATGGTGGGGCGACGAACTGATACAGGCCGATGTGGAGGAGTGTTCCCTGATTGACAAGAAGACGGGCAAGAAAACACGCCTTTTCACGCTGGAGGAAGTGAACCAATGGACAGGAGCCGACGATGTCAAGTTTGTCCGACACCTGATGAACGCGACGTTCCCCTATGCCGACAAGCCTATTGTGGCATTGGGTAACAGGAAGGCATTTATCCTGGTCGATTTCAAGCGACACGAGATCGTTTGGCAAGACAGCATCTCCGGACAGACAGCCAACGACTGGTGTGCCGCATCGAAGGCAACAGCCTATGTGGAAAACGACCAGTTGTACGTAGTGGACGCTGACGGCAAGAAGCGCCAGCTGACTACGGACGGCAGTCGTAACATCGTATATGGGCAAAGCGTACACCGCAACGAGTTCGGCATCAGGAAAGGCACCTTCTGGAGTCCTGACGGACTGCGTCTGGCGTTCTACCGCATGGACCAAAGCATGGTGACTGACTATCCGCAGGTGGACATCTTCCCCAGAGAGGCTACCCATGAGCCCGACAAATACCCTATGGCAGGCATGACGAGCCATGTGGTTACTGTTGGTGTCTATGACATCGTTACAGGAAAGACGGTATATCTGCAGGCTGGCGACCCGACAGACCGTTATTTCACCAATATTGCATGGGCTCCCGACGGGAATACCATCTATATGTTTGAACTGAACCGCGACCAGAATGACTGTCGCCTGGTCAGCTACAATGCCACAACGGGTGAGAAAGTGAAAGAACTCTATCGCGAAACCAGCGACAAATACGTAGAACCGCTCGTTCCCATCCAGTTCCTGCCTTGGGACAACAGCCAGTTTATCATGCAGAGTCAGCGCGACGGCTATAACCACCTCTATATATATAATAAGGAGGGAAAGCTGATGAAGCAACTGACAAGCGGGAAATTTGTCATTCAAGACGTATTAGGCTTTAACACGCAGAAGAAGAGCATCATCGTCACTTCCAACGAAGCCAATCCCATACAGCACAATACGTACTCCATAGACGTGAAGAGTGGAAAGCGCACCCTACTGGACGACGGACAGGGCTCGCACCATGCTGTCGTATCGAAAAGCGGACAATGGTTCTACGACAAATACACAGAGCCTGACGTGCCCAGAAATATCGATATCGTACAGACGAAGACCGGAAAGAGCTTGCGCCTGATGACGAGCGAAGACCCTTGGAAAGACTATTCACAGCCCATTTTCGAATGTGGAATCATCAAGGCTGCCGACGGAGTGACGGACCTGTACTACCGCATGGTAAAGCCTGCAGACTTTGACCCGACGAAGAAATACCCCACCGTCATCTATGTCTATGGAGGGCCCCATGCCCATAACGTAGAGGCTTCCTGGCATTGGCATAGCCGCTCGTGGGAGACCTATATGGCACAGAAGGGATACATCCTATTCATTCTGGACAACAGGGGCTCAGAGAGTCGGGGACGCGACTTCGAGCAGGCCACTTTCCGTCAGCTGGGACAGATAGAGATGCAGGACCAGATGAAAGGCGTTGACTATCTCCGTACCCTACCCTATGTCGATATGAACCGACTGGGTGTTCACGGCTGGTCATTTGGCGGATTCATGACGATCACCCTCATGCTGAACCACCCCGACGTCTTCAAGGTGGGTGTGGCTGGCGGACCTGTCATCGACTGGAAATGGTACGAGGTCATGTATGGAGAACGGTATATGGACACACCACAGACCAATCCGGAAGGCTATGCCAAGAGTTCACTCATCGCAAAAGCAAAGAACCTGAAAGGCAAACTCCAGATTATCACAGGCTATAACGACAATACGGTAGTTCCCCAACACTGTCTGTCATTCCTCGACGCATGCATCAAAGCGGGCACCCAGCCCGACTTCTTCGCATATCCGGGCGAGGAGCACAACATGAGAGGACACGCCAGCGTGCATCTGCACGAGCGTATCACGCAGTATTTTGAAGACTATTTGAAGAGGTGAGAGGTATGAAAGAGGAACAGATATTAGTCCGCATCACAGGACAAGACCGCCCAGGACTGACAGCGTCCGTCATGGGTATTTTGGCAAAACACGACGCGCAGATTCTGGATATCGGCCAGGCAGACATCCATTCAACCCTTTCGCTGGGTATCCTCATCCGTATGGACGAGATGAAGTCGGGATTGGCCATGAAGGAGTTGCTCTTTAAAGCCACCGAGTTAGGAGTGAACATTTATTTCTCTCCCGTTAGCGACGAGGAGTATGAAGACTGGGTGGGACATCAGGGAAAGAACCGATATATCCTAATGGTGCTAGGCCGTCAGCTGGAGGCCCGTCAGATAGAAGCCGCCACCCGCATTCTGGCAGACCAGGGGTTGAACATTGACTCCATCTTGCGTCTGACTGGGCGTAAAAGCATTGTCAACCCAGGAAAACACGTGAGAGCCTGCATCCAGTTCTCGTTGCGTGGCGAACCCATGAACCGTCAGGAGATGCAGTCGAAACTGATGAAACTGTCGCAGGAAATGGAAATCGACTTTTCCTTCCAACGCGACGATATGTTCCGTCGTATGCGCCGACTCATCTGTTTTGATATGGATTCCACACTTATTCAGACGGAGTGTATCGACGAATTAGCAGAGCGCAATGGTGTGGGTGCCGAGGTGCGTGCCATTACGGAGAGTGCCATGCGTGGAGAGATAGACTTCAAAGAGAGTTTCACCCGCCGAGTTGCGTTGCTCAAGGGCTTGGATGTCAGCGTGATGCAGGATATTGCCGAGCACCTGCCCATCACCGAGGGAGTGGACCGACTGATGAACGTATTAAAGACCTGTGGTTACAAAATAGCTATTCTGAGTGGTGGATTTACCTATTTTGGCGAATACCTGCAACGCCGCTATGGCATCGACTATGTCTATGCCAATGAGTTGGAAATAGACGATAACGGCAAGTTGACAGGACGCTATGTCGGAGAAATCGTAGATGGTCACCGTAAAGCCGAACTACTGAAACTCATTGCACAGGTTGAGAAGGTGAACCTGGCGCAAACCATTGCCGTAGGCGATGGCGCCAACGACCTTCCTATGATTTCAGAGGCGGGACTCGGCATTGCTTTCCACGCCAAGCCTCGTGTGGTGGCAAACGCCAAACAGAGTATCAACACCATCGGACTGGATGGTGTGCTATACTTCCTCGGATTCAAGGATTCGTATTTAGGAGAACAAGGAAAACTATAAGCGGACAGAGCCCTAGTGAAACGCTTCGCTAGTGAAGAGTGAAGAGTGAAGAATCAAAAGTGAAAAATTATAATAAAATGAAAATACTATTATTAGGAAGTGGCGGTCGTGAACACGCCTTAGCTTGGAAAATCGCCCAAAGCGAGAAATGTGAGAAACTGTATATTGCCCCAGGCAATGCGGGTACCAGCAACTGTGGCATCAACATACCCATGAAGGCTGATGACTTCGAGGTCATCAAGCAATTCGTGGTGGCAGAGGGAATAGACATGGTGGTGGTAGGTCCTGAGGATCCTCTGGTAAAGGGCATCTACGACGACTTGAAAGCAGACGAGCGAACCAAGGACGTACCTGTGATTGGGCCCTCAAAGGCTGGAGCGGTACTGGAAGGTTCCAAGGATTTTGCCAAAGCATTTATGCAGCGTCACAACATCCCTACCGCACGCTATCAGACCTTCGACGGCGAACATCTTCAGGAAGGTCTGGCCTTCTTGGAAACACTCGAAGCACCGTATGTATTGAAGGCTGACGGCCTCTGTGCAGGAAAGGGCGTACTCATTCTCCCCACCCTTGAAGAAGCGAAGAAAGAGCTCAAGGAGATGCTCAGCGGCATGTTTGGCAATGCTTCCAGTCGCGTGGTTATCGAAGAGTTCATGAGCGGCATCGAATGCAGCGTCTTTGTACTTACTGACGGTCAGCACTACAAGATTCTGCCCGAAGCAAAAGACTACAAGCGCATTGGTGAACACGACACGGGTCTGAACACGGGCGGCATGGGAAGTGTCTCCCCCGTTCCCTTCGCCACGAAGGAGTGGATGAAGAAGGTGGAGGACCGTATTATCCGCCCCACGGTGGAGGGACTGGCCGCAGAGGGCATTGACTACAAGGGATTCATCTTCTTCGGACTCATCAATCGTACGAATACACCTACTGGTGAACCTGAACCTTACGTCATCGAATACAACTGTCGCATGGGAGACCCAGAAACAGAGAGTGTGATGCTACGCCTTAAAAGCGATATCGTCGACCTCTTCGAGGGTGTTGCAGAAGGTAATCTCGACCAGCATAGCATAGAGTTTGACGAACGGGCCGCCGTCTGCGTGATGCTGGTTTCCGGCGGTTATCCCCAAGCATACCAAAAAGGCTATCCCATCAGTGGCATCGAGGATGTGGAAGGAAGCATCGTATTCCATGCCGGCACAGCCCTGAAAGAAGGGCTGGTGGTTACTGCCGGAGGACGCGTCATTGCTGTCTCCTCTTACGGCAAAGACAAGGCCGAGGCCCTTCGCAAATCTTTTGAGGAGGCCCAGAAAATCAAGTTTACCGACAAATATTTTCGTAGCGATATTGGCTCAGACCTGTAAATGCCACAATTATTTCAGAATAAGATATCAGGAAGCCGACTGACACTGCCTGTCACCTGCATTTATGCGCTAGTAATCTGGTTCCTAGGTGGTGTACTACAAGAGCAGTGGTGGTTGCAACTTGCTTGCTTCTTCATCACTGCCTACCTGATGACACAGCTTAACAGCATGAATTCACTTATTCGCATCTACTCCCGCCTCGTAAGTGTTTTCTTTCTCGCCTTGACATGTTGCGACTGTCATCTGTTCTCCTCCATCCGCGAATCTGTATGCGTCCTGCTCTTCGTACTTTCCTATCTTATTCTGTTTACGGGCTATCAGGACAAGACATACTCTGGTATCGTTCTATATGGCTTTATGGCAATTGGGTTAGCCAGTATGCTCCATGTCCATATACTCTATTTGATTCCGCTATTCTGGCTGTTCATGAAATATAACCTCCTGATATTGTCCTGGCGCACATGGATTGCCTCCATTCTGGGCATGCTCACTCCTTACTGGTTTGCCGGATGTTGGTATCTCTATCGTGGAGAACACTGGGCACTGCTTGAACATTTCCAGCCATTAGTCACCTTTGGGCCTGTTGCCGATTACTCTGTCCTCACCCCAGGGCAGGTTTCGTTTTACATCCTGCTAATCGTGCTGGGAATCATAGGAACCATTCATTTCATGCACAAAAGTTACCTAGACAGTATCCGTGTGCGACTGCTCTATGCCGTTTTTATATGGACAGACCTCATAGTGGCCGTCTTACTGGCACTCCAGCCACAGCATTACGACTTGCTGATACGTTTGATGATTGTCAGCACCGCACCCCTGATTGCACATTTCTTTGCACTCACCTCTACGAAGATTACCAATGTGGCGTTTTACGCTACGCTTGTTGCCATCATGACCCTTACAGCCTATAATTTATGGACTACATCATAGAACTTCTGGTAAGTTTCGGCTATTGGGGAATGCTCATCGTAGCCTTTATTGCAGGCTCCTTCTTCCCCTTCAGCAGCGAAGCAGTCATGACAGGACTTCTTGCAGCTGGTCTGGATTCATGGGGACTCATCATCTACGGAACCATAGGGAACGTAGCCGGAGGTATGTTCAACTATTTCGTGGGCCGTATGGGTAAGCTCGAGTGGATTGAGAAGTACCTGCATGTCAAACAGAAGGACATGGACCGCGCCACCCGTTTCATGGCGGGACGAGGCGCTTGGATGGGATTCTTCGCTTTCGTACCGGTTTTAGGCAGTGCCATCACCATTGTCCTGGGACTCATGCGAGCTAACATTCCCATCTCCCTGACTAGTATAGCTATCGGCAAATTCCTACGTTACGTCCTATTAATTTACGGGGTTCAATTGTTAATATAGCATACGCGGAAGCAATTTTTTCACTTTTCACTCTTCACTTTTCACTTTATTTTATACCTTTGCAGGTTAGAACAGAATAAACATCAAATAAAAGGAATGAAAAAATTCAGACTTGTGGACAACATCATGGGCTGGCTGGCCTTTGCCATTGCTGCCATTGTATATTGCTCCACCATTGAACCGACAGCCTCTTTCTGGGACTGTCCGGAATTTATCTCTACAGGTTATAAGTTAGAAATTGGCCACCCGCCCGGTGCCCCTTTCTTTATGCTTACTGCCAATCTTTTCTCGCAGTTTGCCTCTGACCCGAGCCAGGTGGCCTTGATGGTCAACATGATGAGTGCCTTGCTCTCTGCGGCAACCATTCTCTTCCTGTTCTGGACCGTCTCACACCTTGTCAGACGCCTATTAATCAAGGATTGGAGTGAGTTAACCTTGTCAAAGATGATTGCCATTGAGGCTTCAGCTATGGTGGGTGCCCTCATCTATACTTTCAGCGATACCTTCTGGTTCTCTGCTGTCGAGGGTGAGGTCTATGCCTACTCTTCGGCTTTCACTGCTGTCGTCTTCTGGCTCATTCTGAAATGGGAAGATCAGGCCGACCAGCCGCATGCCGACCGCTGGCTCGTATTGATTATGTACATGACGGGGCTTTCCATCGGTGTCCATCTGCTGAACTTGCTTTGTCTGCCAGCTATCGTACTGGTTTACTACTACCGCAAGTTCCCGACCGATGACCCCAAGCGCGACCTGAAAGGCTCGCTCTTTGCCCTTTTCCTGTCCGTTGTCATTCTGGCTGCCGTCCTTTATGGTGTCGTTCCCGGCATTGTACAGGTAGGCGGATGGTTTGAGCTGTTGTTTGTCAACATCCTCGGCATGCCGTTCAATACGGGCGAGATCGTGTATATCTTCCTGCTCATTGGCATCATGGTATGGGCCATCTGGGAAACACAGCGTGAAGGCAAGATGGTCAATGGTCAATGGTCAATGGTCAATGAGAAACGTCAGAACATTGCTTTCCTATTGGCTGTCGCCATGCTGGGCATCCCCTTCTACGGACATGGCTGGCGTGCTGCCATCATTGGCATCATCGTATTGGTTGTCCTGTGGTTCGTACTGCAATATAAGAAGAAAGGTGTTGCCCCGGTTTCAGCCCGCATCAAGAACACCTCGCTTCTGTGCATGCTGATGCTGATGATTGGCTATTCTTCCTATGCACTGATTGTGATTCGTTCTGCAGCCAATCCACCTATGGACCAGAACTCACCAGAGGACATCTTCACACTAGGAGAATATCTGGGACGTGAACAGTATGGTCAGCGCCCATTGCTCTATGGACCTGCATACACCTCTCAAGTTGCCTTGGAGAAGGATGGCGAGTATTGTCGTCCCGTGATGACAAATGGTGATCCTGTTTGGCAGCGTAAGGAAAAGGCTTCTCCCGACGAGAAAGATGAATATTTCGTAGTCCGCACCAAGGACGAATACAAATACGCCCAAAACATGCTCTTCCCCCGTATGTACAGTTCCAGTCACAGGGCTGCCTACGAGAGTTGGATGGGCGATATCAGCGGACATGAGGAGACCTTCGACCGTTGCGGCGAGATGGTTACCGTCAAGATGCCGTCACAGCTGGAGAACCTGCGCTTCTTCATCAGCTATCAGTGTAATTTCATGTACTGGCGCTACTTCATGTGGAACTTTGCAGGTCGCCAGAACGACTTACAAGGCAATGGCGAACTGGAGCATGGCAACTGGCTGAGTGGTTGGGACTGGCTTGACACCTGGCGTCTGGGCAACCAGGAGCACTTGCCTGACGAGTTGAAGAACAACAAGGGACATAACGTCTTCTATATGTTACCTCTCATCCTTGGACTCATCGGACTCTTCTGGCAATCGCTGGCCAAGCATCACGGAAACGCTAAGGACCAGACGGGCATCCGTCAGTTCTGGGTGGTTTTCTTCTTGTTCTTCATGACAGGACTGGCTATCGTCATCTATCTGAACCAGACACCTATGCAGCCTCGTGAGCGTGACTATGCCTATGCAGGTTCTTTCTATGCCTATGCAATCTGGTGTGGTATTGGCGTCGCAGCCATCATCAGCATACTGAGTGAAAGGTTAAAAGTGAAAACGGAGAAAATGGGTACCGCCCTCACCGCTTTGGTTAGCATCGCCTGTCTTTGTGTGCCTATCCAGATGGCTTCACAGACTTGGGACGACCACGACCGATCGGATCGTTACACCTGTCGTGACTTCGGACAGAACTATCTGATGACCTTACAGCAGGAAGGCAATCCTATTATCTATACGAATGGTGACAACGACACCTTCCCACTTTGGTATAACCAGGACGTAGAGGGAGTACGTACCGATGCCCGCGTCTGCAACCTCTCCTATCTGCAGACCGACTGGTATATCGACCAGATGCGTCGTCCTGCCTACGATTCACCATCCGTGCCCATCTCCTGGGAACGTATTGAGTATTGTGCCGGTACTAACGAGTATGTACGCATCGAGCCTGAGATGAAGAAAGCTGTCGAGGAACTCTACAAACAGAATCCCCAACAGGCACGCGAGCAGTTCGGTGAAGAACCTTTCGAACTGAAGAACATTCTGAAATACTGGGTTCGATCCAAGAACAGCGATTTGCACATGATACCTACCGATACGCTCTATATGACCATTGACAAGGAGGCTGTCCGCAAGAGTGGCATGATGATGGCCAGCGACTCTATCCCTGACCGTATGGTGATCTCGCTGAAAGGCAAGAATGCCCTTTACAAGGGTGACCTCATGATTCTGGAGATGTTGGCAGAGTGTAACTGGACACGTCCTATCTATGTAGCCATCTCCGTAGGTGAAGACAACTACATCAACCTGGGTGACAACACCATTACTGAAGGTCTGGCCTACCGCATCACACCGTTCACCACGAGTCGTGGCGGCAAGGCAGTTCCAGGAGTCAAGAACTTCGACACGGAGCGTACCTACGACAATGTGATGCACCGCTTCAAGTTTGGCGGACTCGACAAACCTGGTCTCTATCTTGACGAGACAGTCATGCGAATGTGCTATACCCACCGACGCACCATGGCGCGTCTGGCACTGGAACTGATAACAGAAGGTAAGGAAGAGAAAGCCAAGGAGGTCCTGAACTACACGGCTAAGATGATTCCTACCTACAATGTAGCCCACAACTATAGTTCAGGCTCACTGGATATGGCTCGCGCATGGGCTATGCTGGGACAAAAGAAGCAGGCATTAGACATCATCAACAGCCTTTGGAAGAACTCCGTACAGTATATGAAATGGTACTGCTCACTCTCTGGCTTCCGATTTGATTCTGCCAAGCAAGACTGTATGCTGCACTTCTATATACTACAGCAGTGCAATGCCGTAACACAGACCATCGATGAGAAGCTGTCCGACAAGCAATATGAAGAGCTGAGCATTTTGGGTACCATCTACCAGGAACGAGGCGGACAGCTGTTTGAAGAATAAGAACTAGTATAAAAGAGTAATAACAACCAGTAAAAAAGTCGAGCACCATGCTTATCGAGCAACCCTCCATATGGCTACGCTGGCTTTATCCTAAGGCACTTTGGCGCATGGACCGTCATGAGAAGGCCGTCTATCTGACCTTCGATGACGGGCCCATACCCGAGGCCACACCTTATGTACTCGACATACTGGCAAAATACCATATCAAGGCGACCTTCTTCATGGTGGGCGACAACGTCCGCAAACATCCGGATATCTATGAGCGTGTGGTGGCCGAGGGTCATCGCATCGGCAACCACACCCATAATCATATTAGCGGTATCAAATACTCCATCCATGATTACAGCTACAATGTAGAAAAGGCTAATGCCTATCTCCACACCAATCTGGTGCGTCCGCCTCACGGATGGATGAGACTGGCCCAGTATGCATGGCTCTCGCGGAAATACAAGATAGTCATGTGGGACGTGGTAACCCGCGACTACTCCAAATGGATGACCGCTGCTAACGTCCTCTATAACGTGAAGCATTACACCCGCAATGGGTCCATCATCACCTTCCATGACTCTTTAAAAAGCATTGACAAATTGAAGACGGCCCTTCCCCAGGCCATAGAATGGCTTCAACAGCAGGGCTACCAGTTCAAGACCTTTGAATAGTTTCTTATATGAAACACCTCAGACTGACAGGACTTTTCCTCTCACTATTGCCCCTGTTGCTCAATGCCCAGACGGAGACTGGTCATCAGCACCTATCCGGGAATAAGGGATATGCTGACCCCACCCTTTTCGACAAGACACCGAGAGCAGACTCCATGACCTTTCACCTGCCAGCCTTTGGACCTTCTTTGACCACTCCCATAGTCGATTACAGCAAGCCCATGGACATCTCTATGCCTTCGCTGGCTGGTGGAGTATTCATTGGTCCTCTGTCCTTCGTAGGCACTACTCAGCATTATACAGGTTTGATGGATATAGCCTCTGGCGAGATAGCTCTTCGCCAACAAACGGGTCGCTGGCTATTCTCCGCATCAGCGATGGCCAACAAATACTGGATGCCCTGGCAACACAACCTGATAACCCAATATGGTGTTGGCGGATCGATAGGCTACCTAGTGAACAAAAGCATCTCCCTCCACGCCTTTGGACAATACTATGCCTCCAGCCCCACTCTTGGACCCGCCTTCTACCCTTATGTCAATACCACCACTTACGGAGGATATGCAGACATCCGTTTCAACAACACGTTTGGCAGTAAGGTGGGCGTTCAGCGTTTCCTGAATCCAATGACCGGCAAGTGGACTACCGAACCCATTGTCAACCCCTATATCAAGATTGGCAATTCCAAACTGGAATTCCCCATAGGCGGCATCCTCAAAACACTGGTCTGGGGCGACCGTGACAATCCGCTTAACTTCAACAACTCGCGTCCTTTTGCACCCCCATCCGGAGGAGGAGCAATGCCACGACCTGTTCAACGGCCGCGATGACACGTTACAACCAACACCAAAATTACACTCTAATTTAAGTAATGAGAAAAGTCAGAGAGATAAAGCCAACAGACATCTCAGAAATCATGCTGGTGATGGAGGCTGCGAAAGGAATTATGCGACAGCCTGGAAATATGCATCAATGGGGAGATGGCTACCCGTCTGAGACAGTTATCCTCAGCGATATGAGAAAGCATGGCAGCTTTGTCATCGAGGATGATAGTTGTATCGTCGCCTATTTTGCATTTCTTCCTTCTCCTGAGCCTACCTACTCCAAGATATATGACGGTGAATGGATAGACGACACTCAGCCCTATCATGTCATTCATCGCATCGCCAGTTATCCTGAGGTTCACAGCATCTTCAACACCATCATGGACTTCTGTTTCTCACATGATGCGAACATCCGCATTGATACCCATAGGGACAACCTGATTATGCAACATAACATCTTGAAGCACGGTTTTTCCTATTGTGGCATTATCCATCTTGCCAATGGAGACGAGAGACTTGCCTATCAGAGATTAAGTCAGGAAGGCAACAGGAATCTTATTCGTAGTGTCTGATTCTGACATCTATTCCCTCCCCTTTCAACTGTTCCGGGATGCTGCTGAGATCCGTTTGCCCATAGTGATAAGGGAAAAGTACTTTGGGCTTTACCGTCTTGGCAGCTTTCACTAGCTGTTCTAGCTTCATCGTATAGGGCTGATTGCATGGCATGAAGGCGATGTCAATATCCTTGATAGCATCCATCTCCGGTATATCTTCCGTATCGCCTGCAATGTAGATGCGCAACCCGTCAAGGGTCAGGATATAGCCGTTGTCACGTCCCTTCGGATGGAACTGCAAATGTCCCTCCGTGGTATTATAGGCTGGTACGGCTTCAACCAAGAAGTCACCTGCTATCTGAAGCTTATTGCCGTTTGCCATTACTTGTCCATAGCCGAGCATATCTGCACATCGTTTGTTGGTTATCAACTGAGTCTTGTCACCTGCCAGCAATTTGATAGCCTCCTTGTCAAAGTGATCGCCGTGTTCATGCGTCACAAAAAGATAGTCAGCCTTAGGCATCGAGCTATAGTCAATCGTCTTTTTACCAAGTTTCGTCACAGGGTCAATCTCTATCTCCTGCCCGTCATATTCGATGCGAATACTAGCATGAACCAAAGCGTGGAACTTCACCGTCTTCCCACTCTTGGTCTTGAACATATCCACCTCGTAAGTATCTGTTGTGACAGGCATCTTTGCTTCTTTCCAAGCTAAGATGCCTCCTTTCAGGTTCACACATTTGTAACCTTGCGCAGCTAATTTTCCTGCAGCATTAGCCGAGCGGCGTCCGCTTCTGCAATACACAGCTATCGTCATGTCTATGGGAATAGTCGCCTTAGCCTTCTCGATGAAATTGTTTTGTGCCTGATCAATATTCAGACTCCCCTCAATGTGGCCTTCCTTAAACTCTTCAGTAGAACGCACATCCAGCACCACAACTTTAGGATCCTTCATCAACTTCGCAAATCCTTTCACATCTGCATTTTCATAACTGGCCTGGGCACAGGCTGCATTCATACCTAAAGAGGCTAACAAACAAGCTATCATCTTTTTCATCTTCATTCTTTTTTTGTGTTAATTTAAGAAGTTACAAATAAATACAAAAAAAACGCTAAGTGATTATTTCTACTTAGCGATTTCTTGAGTTGGGGTACCCGGACAACAAAGCGTTAAATCCTATCGATTTCTATCTAATTCAAATGTTTGTAAATCTCTGAAAATAAACGCATTATATAATTATATAATTTTAACAATTATCGAACTAATCACGCCAATTTTAAATTATCACGCCAAAAACACGCCAA
>Ga0310695_10003137_pt1 | contig 33096 bp, 30 predicted proteins | sample RumenRJG_04DNA_FD_203882 | JGI IMG/M metagenome (GOLD analysis project Ga0310695, IMG submission 203882) | Bovine rumen microbial communities from Lethbridge, Alberta, Canada - RJG_04 (v2) (version 2) | ecosystem: Host-associated > Mammals > Digestive system > Stomach > Rumen | place: Canada... | reverse complement strand
CTTTTTCATATTTACAAACGGGGCTGTCACTTTCAATGCGTTTCCGCTGCCTATATAAATTGCACTGTTTATTGCATTATTGAACTCCTCACTGCAATCGGGATAGGCATTTCCTGCCGCATCATCCGTATGTATGCCATAATATATTTCCGTACAGCCGTTTGAAAGTGCCACGCTTGCCGCACATGACAAAAATAAACCGTTCCTGAACGGCACATACGTTGAAACAGGCTTTCCGTCTGTCTTTTCAAGCTGTTCGGCATAGCTTTCCTTTGGAATGTCCTCACCCGACGAGCTTAACAAGGAACAGTCCGAGCCTTCAAAAATCCTTGCCAAATCAAGCTTTTTCAGTTCTACTCCATAATACTCCGCTATTTTTTCGGCTGCCTGAATTTCTTTGGTATGTTTTTGACCGTAGCTTATCGACAACGCTGTTACATTGTTTTTTCCATACTTTTCAACGGCTATTGCAAGGCAAGTTGTACTATCTACACCACCGCTGAACAACACAAGTGCTTTCATATTCTCTCTCCTTTACTTTTAGAGTGGAGTGTGGAGAGTTGAGAGTGAAGTTATTACACTTTCCACTCCACTCTTCACTCTCCACTCTTCACTCTCCACTCTTCACTCTCCACTCTTCACACTCATTTAAATCTGACAAGGGATTTTAAATCGTTATCGGTTCTAAACTGTCCTCTGAAAGTTTCGGTGATAGTTTGTGCAGATACGTTTTTTATTCCCCTTGCAGTCATACAGCTGTGTGAACCGCTTATTGCAACCGCTACATCAGGAGTGCCTGCCGCTTCGGATATTATCTCTGCTATGTCATTTCCCAATCTCTCCTGTAATTGCAGACGTTTTGCCGCCATGTCACATATCCTTGCAATTTTGCTCAGTCCCAAAACCTTTCCATGAGGAATATACGCAACATTCACTTTCATGTCATACATCAATGCAAAGTGATGTTCACAATAGCTGAATACCGTTATATCACGCATGACAACCGTGTCATTGTTCGGCACGTCAAACGTCTTTCCAAACATCTGTGCTATATCGTGATTGCTGTATTGTATGCCCTCCAAGACTTCTTCCAGCATTCTCGCCACTCTTTCGGGTGTTTCCAAAAGTCCCTCTCTGTCGGGATTTTCGCCTATTGCCTCCAAAATCCCTCTGACATGATATTCTATTGCTTTTTTATCCATTATACGCCCCTCCTGTTCGGCTCCCATATAAACTTATGCAACTGTAATTGCAGTCTTACTCCGTTCAAATTCCTCTTTATCATAAAATCCACTATTTCGGCAGGATTTATTTTATCGAAAACGGGACTTATATAAACATGGCACTTCTCTGAAAGTGAATATTTTTCTATCACTTCAACAGCCTTTTCCAAATCCGCAATGCTTCCCGATACAAATTTTACTGTATCGCTTTTTTCAAGCAGGCTGAAATTATCTGTATTCATATACTTTTCCATATTGCTTGACGGCAATTTATAATCCATTGTAAAAACAGGTCTGTTTTTCATTAAGGCAAACTTTTCAAGAAATACACTGCCGTTTGTTTCGATTTCCACACGGTTTCCCTGAGAGATAAGTTTTTCAATCAGATTTTCAATCCCCTCTTGAAGCAAAGGCTCACCGCCCGTGAGAGTGACATTTTTAACACCCGTATTTTTCACAAGTTCACATATCTCTTCCGCACTCATACTTTTATATTCGACATTAAATTCATTTGCCCATTTCGTGTCGCAGTACGAACAATGCAGATTGCACCCCTTAAACCTCACAAATACAGCCAATTCGCCTGCACGGGTACTCTCCCCGTTGATGCTTACAAAGCTTTCGACAACCTCAAACATTTTCATTCCTCCGAATAAACCGCACAATTTTCGGGTGTTTCATAGACCGTCACTCTTGAAATATTCAATCCCTTTTCTTTCAGCACATCAAAAAACATCTTTGCAAAATTCTCTGCCGTAGGTCTGCACTCTATTTCAATAAGCCTAAAATCTTCCTCTTTTAGTGCAGAAAGAGTTTTTTCTTTGAGAGAGTTTTTTTCATAAATCAAACTGTGGTCATAAAAATCCGCAAGATTTTTCACTTCCCTCTTAAAGTCACCGAAATCTATCAGCATATCTCTTTGAAAGCCGTCTTTTTGAAGTGTTTCGCCCGTTATTTCAGCCTCAATTACCCACCTGTGACCGTGAATATTTTTGCACTTTCCGTCATAGCCGTATAAAAAATGGGCTGAATCAAAATGTGCCCGAGTTTTCAAAGCGTACAATTAAATCCCTCCTAAATAAAAAGTACGTCTGACACAAAATCAGACGCACTCTGCAAACTTCAATGTAAAATCCGGTTTTGTTTAACGACAGGTTGATACCAAAACTGTCATATTCAGAGTGGAGTGTTGAGAGTGGAGAGTGGAGTTGTCCTGCTCTCCACATCATTCTCAAATTCCACTTTTTTATTTTCTTGCATTTCGGCAGAAAGTTAAGGCTTGCAAACGCTCCACTCCCAACTCTCCACTCTCCACACTTTATTCAACTTTTGGGAGTTTTGCAACGCTTGCTGCAATTTCCTCATCTGTCGGGATATAGTCGGTCATTACACCGTCATTGAATTTCTGATATGCGACCATATCGAAATAACCTGTACCCGTAAGACCAAAGAGAATTGTTTTTTCCTCGCCCGTTTCCTTGCATTTGAGAGCCTCGTCGATTGCACCCTTGATTGCGTGTGAACTTTCGGGAGCAGGGAGAATTCCCTCCACTCTTGCAAACTGCTCAGCGGCTGCAAATACTTCTGTCTGCTCGTAGGCAACAGCCTCCATATAACCGTCATGGTAAAGCTGGCTGAGGGTTGAGGACATTCCATGGAATCTCAATCCGCCTGCATGGTTCGGTGACGGGATAAAGCTGGAGCCGAGTGTGTACATTTTAGCCAACGGGCATATCATACCTGTATCACAGAAATCATAAGCAAATGTGCCTCTTGTAAAGCTGGGGCATGATTTAGGCTCAACGGCAATTATTCTGTAATCATTTTCGCCACGAAGTTTTTCGCCCATAAATGGTGAAATCAATCCGCCCAAGTTTGAACCACCGCCTGCACAGCCTATGATAATATCGGGCTTTACACCGTATTTATCAAAAGCAGCCTTTGCTTCAAGACCTATTACGGACTGATGCAAAAGTACCTGATTCAAAACAGAACCCAATACATATCTGTAACCCTCTGTATGAGTAGCAACTTCAACGGCTTCCGAAATAGCACAGCCAAGACTGCCTGTTGTGCCGGGGTGTTCGGCAAGAATTTTTCTGCCTACTTCTGTCGTTTCCGACGGTGAGGGAGTAACGTCTGCACCATAGGTACGCATTACTTCACGTCTGAAAGGCTTCTGCTCATAGCTGACTTTTACCATATAAACTTTACAGTCAAGTCCGAGATATGCACAAGCCATTGAAAGAGCCGTACCCCACTGACCTGCACCCGTTTCGGTTGTAACGCCTTTCAACCCCTGCTTTTTCGCATAATAAGCCTGAGCGATTGCAGAATTCAGTTTATGGCTGCCGCTTGTATTGTTGCCCTCAAATTTATAGTAAATTTTTGCAGGAGTGCCGAGAGCCTTTTCAAGACAATATGCACGGATAAGCGGTGCGGGGCGATACATTTTATAGAAATCTCTGATTTCCTGCGGAATTTCAATGTAGGGTGTCGTGTCGTCAAGTTCCTGTTCAACGAGTTCCTTACAGAATATACCACTCATTTCCTCTGCTGTCAAGGGCTGATGTGTTGCGGGATTGAGAAGCGGTGCAGGCTTGTTTTTCATGTCTGCACGGAGGTTATACCATTTCTGCGGAATCTCCGATTCATCAAGATAAATTTTGTACGGAATCTTATTTTCGCTCATTTCAAATTTCTCCTTTTAAAATATAATTTGCTTAGGACAAACAAAAAAGCCCGCCCCCAAGCATACAAAATGCGGGGACAGGATAAAATTCCTGCGGTGCCACCCTGCTTGACACTTAACGTGTCCACTCACGTGTACAAACATACACCTGCTTCATTAACGTAAAGCAACCACGTCTTGCATACTCTGCCTAAAAAAGCATTTCTGTTCGCCCTCAGAAGTCCATTCAGCCCTGTTTTTTCTGCTACAATCACACCGCCTGCAACTCTCTGTGAGATAATTCTCAAAGCCTACTTACACTTCGTCATCGGTTTATCTGCCAACATTATATATCATGTCCAAATAATTGTCAAGAGGTTTTTCAAAATTTACAAAAATTTAACAAAAAAATATACCGACAGTCCTGCAAATATCCAAAAAGCAGACTGTCGGCATGAAAGGAGGAAAACATGAAAAAAACAAATCACGTTTTTTTTTAAAAAAACAGAAATCCCTTTTTCTTTTCGTATGGTTCAGAATCGTAAGAAACAAGTTTATATCCTGTTTGTTCCACTACTTTTTCAAGTTCATCTCTTGAAATATCATTTTCTGCAATTATCTCGACAGAATTGTTTTTATGAGAGGCGGAAACCATTTTCACTTTAAAGTGATTTCTTACAGCATCATTCATGTGTGCTTCACACATTCCGCACATCATACCTTCTACGCCCAAAATTATTTTTACCAACCCAAAACACCTCTGCAAAATAGATTACATTCATATTCTAAACCATATTTCAATGTTTGTCAAATAGAATTTTCATTGAAATTTCTATACATATTGTCGAACTTTCTATTGTACATATCGCCAAAAATTACATTTTATTTCTAACTTATAATTCTTTTAAAGAACTTTTTTGCTTTTCTTTTAATGTATAATAGTACTTTAAGTAAGAAGAAATTATAGTGTGTATCAAAAAGGGTGTGTTCTGATGGTGAGGATAGGTCTTGATATTGGCTCGACAACCGTTAAATGTGTTGTTCTTGACGAAGATAACAATATCCTGTACAAAACTTATGAAAGACATTTTTCACAGATTACCGAAAAAATATCCGAACTGCTTCAAAGAGTGAAAAAGCAGGTAAAAAATACGGAAAATGCTGTCATTGCAATGTCGGGTTCGGCAGGAATGGGTATTGCCGATGCGTGCGGCATTGATTTTATACAGGAAGTCTATGCAACAAGAGTTGCTGCAAATCATTTTATACCAAGTACAGATGTCGTTATAGAACTTGGCGGAGAAGATGCAAAAATTTTGTTTTTGTCGGGCAGTATGGAGGTCAGAATGAACGGCTCATGTGCAGGCGGTACGGGGGCTTTTATAGACCAGATGGCTACTCTTTTAAATGTGCCTATCGAACAGCTTAACGAACTTGCACAACACCATGAAAAAACTTATACCATCGCTTCACGCTGCGGAGTTTTTGCCAAAACCGATATTCAGCCCCTTTTAAATCAAGGGGCAAAAAAAACCGATATTGCCGCAAGTATTTTCATGGCTGTCGTTAATCAGACCATTGCAGGACTTGCACAAGGTCGTGAAATTAAAGGCAATATCGTCTATTTGGGAGGACCTCTCACTTTTATCCCCCAACTTCGTGCAGGATTTGACAAAGCTCTTAAAACAAAGGGCATTTGTCCCGAAAATTCCCTTTATTATGTTGCACTCGGTGCGGCTTTGTGTGCGGAAAAAAATGCCGACCTTGATAAAGCGATTGCAAAAGTCGAGGTTTACAGAGGTACGGGAAATTTTGCTTTTAACAAACCCCTTTTCAGAAATCAAGCCGAACTTAATGAGTTCAGAAAAAGACATTCCAAAGCTGCCGTTAAAAAAGGCGACTTGAAAAATTTCCGTGGAGATGTATATTTAGGCATAGATGCAGGCTCTACAACTGTAAAGGGTGTTGCCATATCCGATGACGGCACTTTGCTTTATTCCGAATATCTCTCCAACAGCGGAAATCCTGTTCCCATCGTAAAAAACTTTCTTGAACACATCTATGAAATCAATCCCGATGTAAAAATAACTTCGTCTGCCGTGACGGGCTACGGTGAGGAAATTATTAAAAATGCATTCAGCGTTGACTGCGGAATTGTCGAAACGATTGCACATCTCACCGCTGCAAAAAGCTTTATGTCAGATGTGGAGTTTGTCATAGATATAGGCGGTCAAGATATTAAATGCTTTAAAATTCGTGGCGGTACAATCGACAACATATTTTTAAATGAGGCTTGTTCATCGGGCTGCGGCTCGTTTTTACAGACTTTTGCCAATGCTCTCGGCTACTCCTCCGAAGAATTTTCCAAACTCGGACTACTTGCCAAACAGCCTGTCGATTTAGGCTCAAGATGTACGGTATTTATGAATTCCTCCGTGAAACAGGCTCAAAAAGACGGTGCTACCATTGAAGATATTTCAGCGGGACTGTGTCTAAGCGTTGTCAAAAATGCCCTTTATAAAGTTATCCGTGTGGCAAGCCCCCGTGAACTCGGTAAAAAAATTGTCGTGCAGGGCGGCACTTTCTTAAATGATGCTGTACTGCGTGCATTTGAACAGGAAATGGGTACAAATGTTATCCGCCCCGAAATTTCGGGCTTAATGGGTGCATACGGTGCGGCACTCTACGCAAAATCAAAATCTCAGCCTAACCAAAAATCTACCATACTCACTACAAAACAGCTTTCCGAATTTGTCCATGAAATCAAATCCATCAACTGCGGAGGGTGCAGCAATAATTGCCGCCTTACCGTGAATACATTCAGCGACGGCAGAAAATTTATTGCAGGAAACCGCTGTGAGAAACCTGTTACAAAGAAATCCCCCGATGAAAGTTTTAATATATATCAATATAAATTACAGCTTTTAAAAAGCTATACGCCTAAACAGGGCAGTCGTGGAAAAATCGGTATCCCTCTCGGCTTGAATATGTTTGAATTACTTCCTTTCTGGCATACGTTTTTAACGGAACTCGGTTTTGAAGTCATCACTTCCCCGTTCTCCAACAGAAAATTATATCTTCACGGTCAGCAGACCATTCCGTCAGATACCGTCTGCTTCCCTGCCAAACTCATGCACGGTCATGTGCAGTGGCTGATTGACAACGGCATTACAAATATTTTTTATCCCTGTATGTCCTACAACTTTGATGAAGATTTAGGCGATAATCACTATAATTGTCCCGTTGTCGCATACTATCCCGAAGTAATTTATTCTTATGCAAAAGATATTGAGGGCGTGAAACTGTTCCATGAATTTGTGGGCATTCACCGCCCAAAAGATTTCCCTAAAAAAATATATGAACAATTCAAAAATTACTTTGACGGCATTTCCCTGAAAGAAGTGAAAGCCGCTGCAAAAGCTGCTTACAGCGAATATGAAAGCTATCTGCAAAAAATCCGTGATTACGGTGATGAAATTATCAAGCGTGCAGAGGAACAGGGCAAACAAATTATTGTGCTTGCAGGTCGCCCCTACCATGCAGACCCCGAAATCAATCACGGCATTGACAAGCTGATTACAAGCTTTAACGTGGCACTGATTTCCGAAGATGTAGTAAGCTGTAAAGTACATGAAAAAATTCATACAGACGTGCTGAACCAGTGGACTTACCATTCCAGAATGTATGCCGCTGCCGAATATGTCAGCAAACACCCCAACATGAATTTAGTTCAGCTTGTTTCATTCGGGTGCGGTGTTGACGCAATTACAACCGATGAAGTCCGTGCCATTCTCGAACATCACGGCAAAATCTATACTCAGATAAAAATTGACGAAATTACAAATCTCGGTGCAGTGAAAATCCGCCTGAGAAGCCTACTGGCGACAATTAGCAATTAGCAATTAGCAATGTGCAATTAAGAAGAAAGGATTGACAAGTAATGGCGAAATTGATGTATGACAAAACAGGCAGACTGCTTTTTACAAAGGAAATGAAAGAAGAATATACCATTCTTCTTCCCATGATGGCAAAAATACACTTTAATATATTAAAAAATGTATTCGTGCATTACGGATATAAAGTAGTATTGCTTGAAACGGAAGGTCCCGAAATTGCACAAGTCGGCTTGAAATACGTTCATAATGATACTTGTTATCCTGCCTTGCTCGTTATCGGTCAGTTTATACAGGCTCTCCAAAGCGGCAAATATGATGTCAACAAGACTGCCCTTATGATAACCCAGACGGGCGGCGGCTGTCGTGCCTCCAATTATATTCATCTTCTCAGAAAAGCACTTGTAAAAGCAGGCTTTGAACAAGTTCCCGTTATATCTCTGAATTTGTCGGGACTTGAAAAAAACAGCGGCTTTCATCTTACCATACCCATGATAAGACGGCTTGCCGCAGGATTGATCTACGGTGATATGCTTATGAGCCTTGACAATCAAGTCAAGCCCTATGAAATCACCAAAGGCGACAGTGCCAAACTCGTTGCGGAGTGGACACAGAAATTGACTGAAATTCTTGCAGGCGGTCACGGTTTCCGCAGAAAAGAAATTGCACAAATCCTTGACGAAATTGCAGAGGACTACTCCAAAATCAAAATAAAGAAAACCCCTAAAATAAAAGTCGGAATTGTCGGAGAAATATATGTAAAATATTCAAGTCTTGGGAATAATAACTTGGAACAGTTTTTGTATGAACAGGGCTGTGAAGTGAATATGCCGGGAATGATGGGCTTTATGATGTTCAAGATTGACAACAGGCTTGAAGATTACAAGCTTTATGGGGGCAGCAAGGTTAAATATATTGTCGTTGAAAAACTCCTTAACTATCTCAAAGAGTTGGAACAAATGGTTGTCAACAGCCAGATAAAATACGGCTTTACCCCTATTACAAAATATGAGCATACAAAATCTCTTGTAAAGGGCGTTGTAGGTTACGGCAGTAAAATGGGTGAAGGCTGGCTTCTCACAGGCGAAATGCTTGAACTTGTGGAAAGCGGTTTTGAAAATATCGTGTGTACACAGCCTTTCGGGTGTCTGCCAAATCACATCAACGGCAAAGGCATGATACGCCAGATAAAGCAGAAACACAGCAAGGCGAATATTGTTGCAATAGACTATGACCCGGGTGCACCTCGTGTCAATCAGGAAAACCGTATTAAACTCATGCTTGCCGTTGCAAGAGAGGAACTTAAAAACAAACAGTCCGCTGTTTCCGACAAAAAGCCTGTTACCGTCAAAGTCAAAGCCGCTGCCAAAAGTGAGGATTGATTTTTAATGAAAAAATGGGAAAATCTACCCGAAAAATTCCAAAATGACAGTGTTAAACCGTATTATGAAACACTCCGCAAAAAAACAGCAAGCCTTGTTTTAAAAAGAATCTTCGATATAATCATAGGCTTGATTTTAACAATAATAGCCCTCCCCTTTATGCTGATAATCGCAGTTTGGATAAAGTGCGACTCAGAGGGAAAAGTTTTTTTTCGTCAAAGGCGTGTCACGACCTATGGCAGAGTATTTTATATATTCAAATTTCGTACAATGGTTTCCAATGCCGAAAAACTCGGTACACAGGTCACTGTACAGAATGACAGCCGTGTCACTAAAGCAGGTAAATTTCTCAGAAAATGCCGTTTAGACGAACTTCCACAGCTTTTCAACGTGCTGAAAGGGGATATGTCATTTGTCGGCACCCGCCCCGAAGTCGAAAGATATGTTGACAGATACACAGATGAAATGCTTGCCACGCTTTTAATGCCTGCGGGAATAACCTCCCTTGCAAGTATCAAATTTAAAGATGAGGAGAAACTTCTTGACGGTGCGGAAAATCCCGATGACGTTTATGTAAATGAAGTTCTTCCGCAAAAAATGAAATTCAATCTTGAATATATCAGCAAATTTAACTTTTTCTATGATATAAAAATCATGTTCATGACATTTTTTGCAGTACTGAAATGACTGATTACAAAAAAATTTGTCAGTCCCGTTTTACTTCACGGACTGACATTTTTTAATGGAGGAAAATATTGATGAGATTACTTTTTGAAATCGACAGGAAAAACTACAAAAAAGACGGCACTTTTACAAAAAGACCGTCTGTGCGTGGCATTATTATTAAAAATAACAAACTTGCCATGATACACAGCCTTACATACGATTATTACAAATTTCCCGGAGGGGGCATTGAAAACAGTGAAAATCACATTGATACGCTTATCCGTGAAGTCATGGAGGAAAGCGGTCTGAAAGTCATTCCCAATTCTGTCCGTGAATACGGTCTTGTACATCGTATCGAAAAGGGCGATTTTGAAGATATTTTCATACAGGACAATTATTATTATCTTTGCAGTGCCGAAGATACCGTATATGCACAGTCGCTTGACCAATATGAAGATGAAGAAAAATTTACGCTTGAATGGGTATCGCCCGAAACGGTTCTCACTGTAAACCGCACTCACCATCACGGCAAAAAACAGGAACATTTTCAATTTGAAACCATGTCGGAAAGAGAATGCCGTGTAATTGAGATTTTGATGAAAGAATTGGAATGGAGTTGATGAAAATGCCGCTTAAAAAAAATGACATATATCCCACAGAAATTATTGATTATACCACGGAGGGCAGCGGTGTCTGCAAAATAGACGGCTTTGCAGTTTTTGTACCGTCATCTGCCGTAGGTGATAAGGCTGAAGTTAAAATTCTGAAATCTGCCAAAAACTATGCTTTCGGCAAAATTGAAACTATCCTCTCCCCCTCTCCCAACAGAATTTCTCCCGACTGCAATATTTTCAATCAATGCGGAGGCTGTACGTTCCGCCATATTACCTATCAATCCGAACTTGATTTCAAGCAAAAACGTGTTTATGACGCTCTTACAAGAATAGGCGGTATTGACGGCTCTCTTATAGGTAAAATTATCGGTGCAGATGAAAGCAATTTTTACAGGAATAAAGCACAGCTTCCCATTACCCTCGACAGTGACGGCAATATAAAAACAGGTTTTTTTGCCCCGAGAAGCCACCGTGTCATTCCTCTTGATGACTGTAAATTGCAGTCAAGGGCTTTTTCGCCTGCCATAAAAATTTTTCTGGAATGGGCTAATCAAAATCACATTTCCGTCTATGACGAGAAAACCCATTCGGGCATTCTCCGACATCTTTATTTACGTCATGCCGAAAAAACAAATGAATTGATGGTCTGTATTGTTGCAAACGCAAACGAACTCCGCAAGGAAAAACAGCTTGTGCAAATGCTTTCCGAAAGCCTGCCGAATTTAAAAAGTATCGTTCTCAACACCAATACAGACAAAACAAATGTCATTACAGGCAAAAAATGCCGTACTCTCTACGGTGACGGCTATATTACAGATATTTTGTGTGACATGAAATTCAGAATTTCTCCTCTGTCGTTCTATCAGGTAAACCGTACACAAGCCGAAAAACTCTATCAAAAAGCTGCCGAATTTGCGGATTTAAACAAAAATGAAATTCTGCTTGATATGTACTGCGGTACAGGCACAATAGGCTTGACAATGGCAAATTATGTAAAAAATCTGATAGGTGTGGAGATAATTCCCCAGGCTGTTGAAGATGCCAAAAACAATGCTGTATTAAACGATATTTCAAATGCAGAGTTTATCTGTGCAGACGCTGCAAAAGCTGCCGAAACTCTCCGAAAACGTAATATAAAGCCCGACTGTATCATTCTTGACCCTCCAAGAAAGGGCTGTGAAAGCAGTCTGATTGATACCATTTCGGAAATGTCGCCTAAAAGAGTGGTATATGTATCATGCGACCCCGCAACGCTCGCACGAGATGTAAAACTTTTTTCAGAGAGGGGCTATTCCGTACAAAAAGCTATACCTGTTGACTTGTTTCCACGTACCCCTCATGTTGAGTGTGTGGTATTGATGACGAAATGTGACTGAACATAGGGTGAAAAGTGCCGATTTCAAGCCACTTTTAAGAATTTTGACAAAATATTTGTGACTTGCTGTTTGTAGGCTTTCTCACTTCCGAACCGCTAAATCAGACACACCTGTGTATTTGTGAAATAGGATTGTGTGGGCAAAAGATATGGCAATATAGAAAACGGGCAGTATCTTGAAGATGATTTCAAGGTACTGCCCTGTTTTTTGATTTATCAAACAATATGTAAACAGATTATTCTACAATGGAATATGAAAGCTGTCGGTTGATATTTATTCTGTTCAGAGCAATATATAGTATACTGTAAGCACTGCTGTTAAAAACTATACATAATATAACTCTGGAGGGAATCATTATGGACGAGCTGATTATAACCAAAGAAAAAATAGATGAGTTCAAAAACCATCTGCGACTTGAGGAAAAAAGCGAAAACACCATCGAGAAGTATCTGCGTGACATTCATGCCTTTTGGAGGTATGTCGGCGAGCAGACAGTGAAAAAAGAACTGGCAATCAAGTATAAAGAGCATTTACTGTCAGATGAATACGCTGTCCGCAGTGTTAATTCTATGATTGCATCGCTGAACAGCTTTTTTACTTTTGCCGGCTGTGAGCATTTGAAAATAAAGACCATCAAGGAACAGCGGCAGATATTCTGTTCGGAAGATAAAGAATTGACGAAAGAAGAATATACTCGCCTGCTGAATGCCGCTGAAAGAAATGGCAACAAACGCCTTAATCTGATTTTGCAGACCATTTGCGGAACGGGTATCCGTGTAAGCGAGTTGAAGTTTATTACAGTTGAATCCGTAAAGAAAGGTGAAGCATTTGTTTTTTGCAAAGGTAAACGCAGGAGTGTGTTCATCGTAAAGGCACTCCAAAAGAAACTTCTGAAATATGCCGCTGAACAAAAGATTGAATCGGGTTGTATTTTCATTACCCGAACAGGCAAACCAGTCAGCAGAACGAATATATGGAGAGATATGAAAAAACTCTGCAAGGATGCAAATGTAAATCCCAATAAGGTGTTCCCCCACAACCTTCGCCACCTGTTTGCAAGAGTGTTCTATGGCATCGAAAAGGATATTGCTAAACTTGCCGATATTCTCGGTCACAGCAGTATCAATACAACACGCATATACATAATTTCAACAGGTTCGGAACACCGTCAGCGTATGGAAAATATGCGATTGGTGATATAAAAATTGCCCTGCCGTAAAGCAGAGCAACATAGTTGACATTATGTATTATTTTGTAACTATTCAGTCCCCCCTCCAAATTTCATGATTTTCGGGGAGTTTGAGGGGGATTTTGGAATAAATATTCACAAATATCTGTATAAATCCATAAATGCTGAATATTCATGCGATGAAATCTATACTTTTCCCTGAAATAATAGGGGGACTGAATAGTTACATTATTTTTTGTATAGCACAGTTCCTTAAAAAAGGAGGATCGATTTTGATAAAAAATAAAAATCTCGACTTGCACACGGCACCTAAAACAGTCCTGTATCAGTGCGATTTATGTGTGCATATTTCTTGGATTAGGATTTTGAAAATCCCAAAATGTCATTTTCAAATTTCTAAAATATGCATATTTACTGTACTTTTGGGTTTGATTAGAGAAAAATAGGTGCTGTATGCAAGTCGGGATTTAAAATAATAAAAATGTAATACAATAAAACTGTGCATTGTTTTTTTGAGATTTTGCATCTTGATATTGGATATGTGAATGATTAATATATAAAATCTCATTTTCACTAAAAGGTATTTTCGTGATCTACTTAATTTTTCTGATGAGATGTACTATAACTTAATATAGATTATTTCATAGAACAAGTCACATGTTTATTGCTGTTCGGAACATTAGGTTATTGTGTGCTGTTTACCGTGAACCTTTGCAAAATAAGCACTTCCACGAAGAGTACGACACATGAAACACAAAATAGGGGGGATTAAAAACATGAAAGGAAGAGGTGTAGATTCAGAATACTTGATAACAAGATTGTTTTCTATGGATTATTTTCATTATTTTTCTAAGCCATTAATTTTTGCAGCATACTTCTTCCCTTTCGTAGCTTTGGGAAAAGGCATAATCAGAGCATATACACCTGGGGAATTTGAGGAAAAAATAGCAAATATTAGAGAAAACAAACACGGAAATTATTACAACTATGCAACACAAGGATTTGGAACTACTCCTTTTTATGAGCCTGATGTATCATATGCTTATTTTTACAGTAAACTATGTACCTATGATCAAGAAAAAGGCAATTATTTTTTTACTGAAGAAGTTGATTCAGATTCGTTAGAAGCTGATTCGACTAGGCAGGATTTACGCTATGTGCTAAAGAAAAAGCGATTATTACTAAAAAGAGGCACAGAGGTGTCTGAGAATGTAAAAAACACATTACTATATGAACTAAACACATCTGAAGTAAAAACAATATTAGCGAAATTGCTTTATTATATCGTTTCTCCGAAACATGTACTTCCTGATATCACCTTAGAAAGTAGTCAAACTCTTTCAATACAACTAAATACTCAGTTTCATACCGTCCCTAACATACGTGTTGATTTCAGAAGTTCCCTTGATGAAAGTACTAATATTCTATCAGATAGGATGAGAAAAGCCAAGGAAATACAAATATGTTGTATTGATGGAGTAAGCTTATTTGGAGGCAGTGACATAACTCCGGCTATACAGCAAAGCATCATTGATACTTTGTATGAATGTGTTGTTAATAATCCGAATTTTATTTTTGAGTTACTATTAAGCGAATATGAATCTGAATCCTTTAGAAGTGTGGCAAAATACCAAGTCAACATTCCACACTTGAGATATAAAAAAAGGGAATTACCATCAAAGACCATATTACAACTTGAAAAATTCAAACATTTGATACCTTCCTTTAATTTAGGAATCAAATTGACTGATCTCCCATTGCCTTATGCTTTGTTTATCATGAGATTTGATGACGAATCACTGGATTATGTGAAAGTTGATATGTATTCGCCAATGATTGACGATAACAAAGATAGGCCATGCTTTTATGTATTTAAACGAACCGATCCATTGTTGTTCCAACATTTTATTATGACTTTTGATAAAATGTGGAAAAATGATGATTATTCACATTTTATAGAAAGGGATGATGATCCACACCAATGAGTGAAAAAGAATTTTATGATGCACTAATAGATTGTGGCAACGATGATTTAGAGATGTTATTATCTATGAATCACTCTAAATCCAAGGCACCATTAATATTACCGTTAGCTTCAAACAAAAGAACACTTTATTCACAAGGAAAAACCGGAACTTGTTGGTTGTCATCAGCGTTGCTCTGTATTTCTTTATATCTAAAAAACAAAAAGGGAATCGAGATAACAGAAGAAACCACCTTTTCAAAAAGCTATCTATTATTTTATGACAAAATCGAACGAACGGAGTGGTTTCTTTCTTTAATCGAATCTAATATTGACGATGAGCAGAGAATGAGATATATTTTGAATCATTTAATGACAGATCGAGGACAGTGGAACATGGCAAAGAATTTGATTCTAAAATATGGTCTTATTCCATATAGAGCGATGCCTGATCCATTTCATCAGAAAAGCTTAGTTGACTTGAATGTTTCAATTAGCAACATGTTGAAATTGTATGCTCTTCATTTAAAGAAGAAACCTTCTGCAAGTGAAAAAGATAATATGAAGAATAATATCATGAATACTGTTAAAAGGATGTTAGTTCATTTGTTGGGAGAACCTCCTACTAAGATAGTTGCACCTGACATATTTCAATGTAAAAATAGAATTTCTCCTCAGTTGTTTTTTCATGATTACATAAATTTTCCGTTTGATGATTATCTGTTCATATGTAATTTTGCTCCTGAAAATAATTCTTTTTACGAAGTGACACTTGATAATAATATGATGGGCGGAATGCCTGAGATACTTTTAAGCCTATCAGATGATTATTTTCATATAGCTATGTATAATCAGTTGGCAAAGATTGGCTTTTGTTGGTATACTTGCGATGCTTCAAAAGGCTTCTGCTTAGAAAATAACAGTTTTGATGACCCAGATACTTATGAAGTTTTTTCCGGCCTTTCTAGCTTCGATATGATTAGAAACAGGCTTTCTGCACCGAATCACGCTATGGTTTTGATTGGTGACGACCATTATTTAAAGGGAAAATGGCTATTATCGCATAATAGCAAAAGCGGATTAAATTATGGAAAGTACATCCCTGTATCAAAAACATGGCTGAACAAATATGCGTTTCAAGCTGTTGTACATAAAAGTTGCATTACACTTGATTATTCGCATCTACCATCCTATCAAATAATGCCATTCGATTTGTTTTTTTCTATATAAATTGGAGAACATAAAAACTATGAATTCTATTCCTTTACAATTAAGATCTGAACACTATCAATTATACTGCCATAATAAATTTATTGCTACATTATTAGGTTGTATAAATTATAAACGACTCTATTTTCCATGCCTTGAGGTATCACTTACTACATTTTGCTCTTTGTGTTGCGAGAAATGTGCGAATTTAATGCAATACTACTCAAATCCATATCATGTTGAAGCAAAAAAAGTATTTTCTAGTATTAGAGCTTTAGCTAAAGCATCAGATGGAATAGACTGTCTTAGAGTGATAGGTGGGGAACCGTTATTGTGGCCTTATCTAGCAAAGCTTATAGACTATGCAATCACTGAGGATAAGATAAAAGGAATACTAATTGTTACGAACGGAACAATGGCGCTTTCTGATGAATTATGTCAAATACTTTCAAAAAGTTCTAAGTGCAAAGTCTCTATTAGTAACTATCATGAAAAATCAAAATCTATTGCTGAACTGGTCAAGCAGCTAAAAACACATCACATCAAATATGTTGTTCGAGATGTAATTTGGAAAGATAAAGCAGATGTATCTAATCGACATAAAAGTATAAAGCAATTGATTAATGTATATCACCATTGCCCTAACCGCTTTTTTAGCTTATTAAATGGCGAGTTACATATGTGTCCACGTTCTGCTCATGGATCTGATTTAGGAGTGTTCCACAAAAGAGCACATGATTATGTAAATGTGTTTGAACTGCGCAACTCTCCACAACAGTTACGACAAGATATAATCAGTATGCTCAAAAATCAGTACATAATAGCGTGCAATTATTGTGCGGAGGATATTTCAGATCAATTACCAATAATAGAAACCGCCAAACAATGCACAAAAATTCAAGCACAAATTCAATTCTCAAAGATGACACGTACTCAAAGGAGGACAAAATGATTTCTATTCAAGAATACTATAATAGCATAAATGAAAATTTTATAAAGACTCATATGCCCCTTTTTAAAGAATCGCTGTCATATCATATTGCTGAAAATAATAAAGCACTTCAAGAGAGTTCTAAACTGACAGAACTATTAGATTTGGTTTATGACAAGTATGATTTTAACCTTCATAGGCAAATTAAACCTAATCTGCAACAATTCTATCTATATCAGCTTCAGATCTGTGGAAAAACGGACTCGTATCGTTTAGATATTGCCCTTGTTTTTGTTTTATTCTGTTGCCTTGCAGATAAATTCTTGGATTCACCGCGATTTTCTGAAGAAGAAAAAGAATATATCTGTCAAAAACTCGATACAAAATATTTAATGTCCAGTACACCATATGATAGTGAATATTTTCAAGAAATGAATGAATTATTGAACCATCTTCGTGCGTTTATGGTTAAACATCTGGGACTCCCTAAAATTCAAGTTTTGATTGACGATATTCAAGATGCGTTTACATCAGAGATTTATATGAGCAAAGTTCATTTACCAATGAGCGAAAAAAGTGACAAAAAGAATTTACAACTGCTAACTGATAAATCAATAAAGTTCGAAAAATCTGCATTTTTATTATCAGTATTAGGTGATATTACCCCAGATGCTGAAAATATTGGAGATTCGATTGCAAAAATCATTTGGTTAGTTGACGATTTATGCGATTTTGTTGAGGATGTTCAATGCAAACGTAAAAACTCCTTGCTATACCTTTACACTGATGAAACTGAGGAACTCTCCCTAGCTGAGAGAGTAGAGCAAACATATAAAAATCTTTCATTTGTATATACACTTTTAGATGAAGAAATTGAACGCTTAAGTATGCTTGCGACTCCGCAATTATATCATTTTATTATTACACAGGTTTGGGATTGGTTTAATAATGTTAGAAATAAAGCAGAAGATAAAACTTAAGCATGAATTACAGTTGCACAATTTCACGCAAGGCATTAAAAGAAGATGCAGTAGGATTGTGTCCAATGATTGTGATATTCTAAATATGCGATTTATGAATCATCTTCCATCTATCAATGATACACAAAAGATCTTGTATGAAGCTGTTGAAAATAAACACCCTTTTTTATCTTTACGATTTGGCTTGTATGAATACCTTTTGTGTTACCAGTATTTAGAGAAACTATGTGGCATTCGTAAAGAGTATTCTGATTTTATAAAGTATCATATTCAAATGGATGCTGGAATTAATAGCGGCGATGAAAAAAAGTTAGATTCGTACTGTCACTTTATCATTACTCACTTAAAACAAGTTGATGTGATGTCGTATTGGAGAAATATTCCTCCAATACGAATATTTGAGCGATTTTACTCTACCAGTATTCAGCATATCAATGTTGATTATTTATATCCCTATCCATTTTTGCACGACACTGTTTTGCCATATTGGCAGCAGTCGCTATATGGTAAAAAAGTATTAGTAGTGTCATCGTTTGCTGAGACTATCCAAAATCAATATTTAAATCGAAGGTGTATATGGAAAAAAGCTAATGCAGATTATATTCTGCCAGAAATGGAGTTAAAAACATATAAGTCAATTGTCACTAATGGTGGAATGGCAGATGATAGATTTTGTAATTGGCAAGACGCAATAAAATATATGTCCGATGATATCTTAAAAATTCAGTTTGATTTAGCACTGATAAGCACTGGCGGTTATGGGATGCCATTGGCTATAGAATTAAACCGGCATGGCAGAAAAGCTCTACAATGGGGTGGGTGTTTTCAGCTATGGTTCGGAGTCTTAGGTGGGCGATGGTGTCAAGATCCCAAAGTCAAGGCATTTCAGAATGAATATTGGGTCTACCCATCGTTGAAAGAAACACCACTACAATTCAAAAGTGTTAATAATTCATCCTATTGGAATCCAAAACTGTAAAATTTCATGATTCTCATGAAATTTTTACAGTTGAAAATCACACTCAAATAGAGTACAATGAAGCCAAATCAAACAGAAAGGAGAGAAAGTCATGGAAGACATTCAGGTTTATTCCGAGAAGCTGGATTCCATCATCGTGATTGATAACGAATCCATCGATGACGCTTGCGTTACATCGCTCGATGATTCTTCGCTTGTGGGATGGACACATCACGGCTGGAACAACTCCGGTGGTGGCGGAAGCTGGTGAGCATGGTCATCCGCTGTTCGGGTGACAGACGAATGGCAGATTCTATGATTTTTTCACAGAGAGGAGGATATGAAATGCTTGAAGTTTATTCTGAGAAGCTGGATGCAACCATCATCGTTTCTGATGAAGCGACTGACAATGAGATGAATTTCGCAGAAGCGGATTCTACTTCACTTGTAGGATGGACTCATGGTGGCTGGAACAATTCTGGCGGCGGCGGTAGCTGGTGATATGTTTAAGGATATACATAGACCAATTAGTTAACGCAATACAATATCTGTGGCCTAAGGAACTGTAGATTATCGATATCAGCTCTCAATGAGAAGATGCTTTTTCGGTATTCTATAGTTCCTCTTTATTATAATATATCAATTTTTTCAGTATATTCGCAATATGATTTATGGAGGTCTATGTATGAATATTTTAAGTGCGTTAATCGGAACCTTTTTTGGTGGAATTATAGCATTCGTAACTTCTTTAGTAATTGAATGGACTAAAAGAGATAAAGAATTGAAGGATAATTCTAAAAAGCTATTTTTAATTATGATGAATAACAATAATGTTATAAAAGGAATAAAGCAGCACTTGGATAATAACTCTGGTTCTTTCGAGGATAAGTATAATGATATATTCGGACGATATAATTTTAATTATGCCATTCATCCTATTGATACTTATTTTGTGGATATTCAAGCATATTTGTATAAAAAATATAAAAGACCAATTATGACAGATTATGGTACATTGACTCCCTTATATTATTTGATTTTCGATATTGTTAAAATGCAATCACTTATTGTTAATCTACAAAATAATCCGGTTAAAAGTGAGGACACTTCATCTAAAGAGGAAATTATTAAAAGCTTCGATATATTTTATAAACAATACAAAAAAATATATAATGAGGTACTTGATCAAAAGGAGTTAAAAAAGCTCCTTAAGAAGTAACGTAAAAGGACTATAAGCACCCCCGAAGAGGAGTTGATGAAATGAAAAATGCATATCTTGCAATATGTTATTACTGTAATGAACATTGTTCGTATTGTCCTTGTTCTAAACAGGAGAAAGATGATAAGTTAATTACGCCATTATTCGATTTAAAAACAGCTATCGATCAATTTGCAATTGAAGGTGTAACAGACATTACCATTTCTGGTGGTGAGCCAACTCTCCATCCAGACTTCATTGATATTGTTGATTACAGCCAACGATGTGGATTTCAGGTCACAGTGCTGTCGAACGGAGAACGCTTTTCAAATGCAGACTTCCTGACAAAGTTGCAAGAACGGCTGAATATGAGGCAACTCCGTATCATCACCACGCTTCATAGTGAGTCTGCTACAAGTCACGAGCAAGCAAACGGCACACCCGGCAGTTTTCAACGCTCTGTGGACGGGTTGCGTAATCTCTGCAACTACGGCTCAAAGGTCATTGTCAAGCATTGTATTACAAAGGAGAATTACAAGACGCTCAAAGAGTTCTTTCTCTTTATCGACCGTACCTTTATTCCAGATGTCGATGTGCAGCTTTGTAGCATCGACTACTGCGGTATTCCCAATGAGCTGCTCAATACGGAAATGCTTACATTTACAGAGTTGCGCCCCTATCTTGAGGCACTGTTTGACTGCCATATGGAACGAAGAGAATCTGGCTCGAAAAGGAAACTCTACTGCATCAATATGCCACTTTGTTCCTGCGATCCGTTCTACTGGGATTATATCCCCAAGCGCAGAAAGCAGATGTATAATCTCTACAAAGATCCTCACAGTAGCCAGGTCAATGCCGCAAACGATATTGTTGGAATTAACGAATCAGTTTGTTCAGGCTGCAAGGTGGCATCTATCTGCTGTGGAACCTATCATACCGCCTTTCAGTATTTCGGATCCGCAATCGTCAAGCACTATCAGTGAGGTGTATTATGACCAAGCATATCTGGTTTTCAAATCTGGACACCGAGAGGGTTCGGATCTCTCCGTACACGGATATCACGGCAGATGACACAGGAATCACCTTAATCCGGCCGGATATCCGTACTACAACATCTATCCGCTGTTCAAATCAGACGGTACTTAATCAGCTTTACCAAATGCTCGTTAATGGCTATTCACCCGATGAGTCCTCTCCTTTGCTGGAGGACGAGACCATCAGTGCGTGGCTTGATACTTGTATCAAGAAAGGGGTGATCGAATAATGAAACGTCTTGTTATACCATCTTTTATACTCCCATCTGGCGAGACAGTAAGAGAAACAATTGCGTTCTGCACGGGTAACCGCTGTGTGCTTTTTGAGAAAGAAAGTGGTCACATTCTCTGCACAAATCAAACAGTCTTTGAAGCATTTGCCTCACAGGATATTTCTGCGGGGATTACTCGCAAGTTGAAAAGTCGGTGCTTTATCCGGCAAGAGACAGTGAGATGTGACAGCAATACCTGTGTGATCAAGCCGGAATTCTTTATGGTCGACTTAACAAACCGTTGCAACATGCAGTGTAAATACTGCTTACGCGATGTAAACCATACAGCACAGTCTGTGTCGTCCAAGACCGTTGCAGACATCTGTGCATACATCAACGAGTACGCAGTAGCGTATCATCCCAAGAACATCAGCATTCAGCCGTGGGGTGGCGAGCCGCTTCTAGAACTTGACCAAATTCTCACAATGCGCCGATTAATCAATCCGTTAGGAACAAAAGTTCACTTTTCGATTGAGACAAACGGATTGCTGCTCAATGATGTGGTACTCAAAAAACTTTACGATGCACGGATCGGACTCGGTGTCAGCATTGATGGCTATGCTGCAATTCACGACGGACAGCGCATTTCAGTGAACGGCATAGGAACGCATCAGATTGTCGAATCACATCTAAAGAAGGCAATCAAACTATTCGGTGATCGTGTCGGCACAATCACGACCGTCACCAAAAGAAGTGCGCCGCATATCGAGCACATTTTGGATTATCTTGTGCAGGAGGTCGGGCTCAAGCATGTGAAATTCAATTTCGTGCATCCGAGCCTCTTTTTCGACTGCGATGACATTTGTGTCAATGATGAACTTATTGCAGAGACCATTCTGCACCTGCTTCACCGACTAGTTGAGTTGATTGAGGTAGGCTACAGAATTGAGGAACACAATATCAGTGTAAAACTCCGGAATATCCTTACGAATCAGTTCACCGATATCTGTCATTCCAGAGGTTGCAACGGTGGCAGACGGATGATTGTTTTTGATCGCAATGGAAATATCTATCCCTGTGAAATGACTGATATGCCAGAGGAAAAGCTTGGGTGTATCTACGATTCCGGTGACCTGACAGAACTGGTCGCACGCAGCGTAGCAAAACGTGATTTCTTCTGTGCAAAAAAAGAAGAAATCTGCGATACTTGTGAATGGTACATGTTTTGTCGTGGCGGTTGCACGGTGCGAACAATTAGTTGCGGAAAGCGTCCACCGATGATCGACCACATTGAATGCGCCGTGAATCGTAGCCTGTATCCGGCGTTGATGGAACTGATCCTCAAGAAACCCGATGTGGTGAACAAAATGCTGGAGTGTGATTTGCTTGAAACCGAAAATTGATGAAATGGGAATTCAGATTGTCGACCACTGTAATCTGAATTGTAAGGGATGTCTGCACTTTTGTCACAAAGGGCAGAAACCATATTTTTATGCACCAGAACGCTACGAATGTGATTTGCGACAGTTGACATCGCTTGTGACGCTCGGTGGAATCCGAATCTATGGCGGAGAGCCACTTCTGCACACTGAACTGAGCCGCATTATCGCAATTTCGCATGATATCGTGCCTGATGCAGAGCTTAGGCTCTTCACGAATGGTCTTTTGCTCTGTTCGATGCCAGAGACACTAACGACGGTGTTGCGAAAACATAATGTAATGATTGTCTGGTCAGTATATCCTGTCTTCGATGACGAAGCGTTTACCACAACCTGCAAGTTCTTGCAGACAATGGGACTCGTTTATCAGGCGGAACGCACGGATGCGTTCTACGCTTGCATGCGACAGGAGGGTGACATCGAACCGGAGTACGCATTTGCACGCTGTAACGGCAGGAACTGTCATGTGATGCAGGACGGAAAGATCAGTTTGTGCCCAGCACCTATGGTGGCGAAGATTATGATGAAATTTGGTTTTAATAACGATATTTCGGATGGTTTGCTTGACATTTATGATACAGCATTGACCGGTGAACAAGTTGCAGAATTTTTGCGTTCACCACATTCGGTGTGCCGATTTTGTACAGCACCGACATACTTTTCGTGGCAGCCGCAATCCGTTGATGCTACACTAGAGGACTGGGTTTCGAAAAAATAGTAGGCAGAAAAGTGGTTGATTCACAATTCTAATTCAGTATTCTTTCACTTAGTGTGCTAATTGCATGAGGAGTAGCTTCGAATTGTATAAAGCATATGGAGTATGGGTTTCCACCACAAATACTTGCTAATTGAAAACTGTATATCTATAATTACGAAGGAGTATTATTATGAGCACGCATTTTGAGATTGCAAAACATCAACTACAAGAAATTGAGGATTTCTATCTGACTCTCGGATATACGCGGAGTCAGGCGAAAGCACTCAGTCGCAGTGCCTTTGATTCGTCTGTTTCAGGTATCGAGGGGGAGCGATATTGCGAAAACTGGGATTTTTCCTATCGCCTAAGCAGCTCGTTCAATCTGTATAATTCCTCTTGGATGAATGGTGGCGGTTGGATGCATGGTGGGTGGGCAAACAGTGCAGGTACTGGATCGTGGGGTAGCTACTCTGCTTCCGATAGTGTCATTACTTCCAGTGCTGCCCCTATATCACCAGAGCAGTCTGCGACCTTCTCTACTGCACAGACACATGATGCACCGGAACTGCCGGAAATGAACCCGATGTCGGATACCGAGGTCATCTTCTCCGCAAATGTCAACAGTGTCTCATGGTCATATGTGCGCAATGTGGCAAGGCTCGGTAAACAGATTGACCCTTCTTTCGTCCGCATCGAGGAGATGATCAATAGCGCCAGCTATGAGCTCTCAGAGCCGCAAGGGGACGCAGATTTCGCAATCACGCCCCAGATTGGCGAATGCCCGTGGAATCGCGATAAGGAACTGCTCTTCCTCGGAATTCAGGCGAAACATGTTCAGACAGAAAAGAAGAACAATTTTGTCTTTTTGGTCGATGTATCCGGCAGTATGCATGGTAATCAAATCATTGTGCAGATGACCCTCATGGCAATTCTCAGCTCCATGAAGGCGGGCGATACTGTCTCCATCATCACCTACTCCGATCAAACAAGAACAGTCGCACGCACAGTCGATTGTGGTGACAAGGATGCCTGTGTAAACGCCGTCCTTAGCATCATATTTGACGGTGGTTGTACATATGGCAGCGGTGGGCTTGAAGCAGCCTACAAGCTCCTCTCGGAATTCGACAAACACGACAACAACAGAGTGTTCATATTTACTGACGGCGACTTCAATTTCGGCATCACCGCCGAAGGTGGACTTTCTGCGTTTATCAAGGAGAAGCGCGACCTTGGCATCTATCTTTCCGTTGTTGGCTATGGGCTCAACAATTTCAAAGATAATAACATGGAGGCGATCGCCCGTAATGGCAACGGCAACTACTATTTCATCGGGCAACCAGAGGATATCCTTGAGAACTTCAAGCAGAAATTCGAGGCGATCACTATCACGGTCGCGAAGGATGTGAAGATCCAGGTGGAGCTGAATCCGGAGTTTGTCGGTAGCTACAGACTGATCGGCTACAATGTGCGGAAACTAACAACACAGGACTTTGACAATCCCGATAAGGCGGTTGACGGCATCGGCTCCGGACACTATGTGGTTGCACTGCTGGAAATCGCAAGGACGCAGCATGATAAAGGACGGCAGTCGCGCTATGTTGACCGCGTGAGCCGGCAGAATACCGAGGAATTTGCGGCGGTGACAATCCGATATAAGTCTGTGGACGACGAGAGCAGAGAACTTGTGCGGAGTATTTCGGTGGCGGCGGCAGACGAGAAATCCTCGGAGACGAATGTTAAGAAGGCAGCGTTCCTTGCTGCATACGGCATGTGGCTCTCCAAATCCGAATTCAAGGCGGACTTGACATCGGGCATGCTCCGAGACATGCGAGATACGCTTGCACAGTATGACGACATGAAGCCAGTTATTACTGTGTTTGACCTCTACGGGGCGCAGTAATCCTTTAAAGGTTGACAGCTGTCGCTGCTGCGAAATGTATGTATAGCAGAGGCAGCAAAAAACAGAGGGGAACTGATTATAATGGTAGATGAATACTGTTTAATTGAAAGCTTGCCTTACAGCGTAAACCAGCCATATCACATTTTCAATATAATGAATAAATTTGCAATCATTGTATTGGAAAAACATGAATCAGGCAAATCGAGTACTCTTAATATGTGGGATACTTGTGAGGTAAAGTACGATCTAACAATAACAGACTTATTTATATTGATAAACAAAGATCAAAACGAGAATAATTTCAAACTTAGATGCTCACAATTAAGTGAAGCTATGCATTTACAAAAAGTATTTCATATTCAAGTTGGTCAAAATGTTTCAGGCGGATGGAAGGATTGGCGAAGGTCTGAACCGATAAAAAAAATCCTGATTGGTGAATCAGACACGGACTATATAATTCAGTTTATATTTGAAGAATCATTTGGCAACTTTGAATATGGTGGTTTCAACGAGTGGCTTAATACAATAACAATAAGCAAAGAATCTGTTTCAGACGATATTTCCAGTTTTATCAGGCGAAAAGAAACGATTATCGGGTACAGGGAAATGGGAGTAGGTGCTTGTTCTCATAGAGAGCCGCTGCTTGAAGTTGTTGATAAGCAAGACAGACTGATTCAGTATGAAACAAAGGAAGAAGTCCACAAATCCGGGCTTCTTCACAGAGCGTTTTCCGTTTTTCTGTACGACTGTAACAAAAGAGCGGTACTGATTCAGAGGAGAGCACTTGAAAAGTATCATTCGGGCGGGCTTTGGAGCAATTCCTGTTGCTCGCATAAGTATCAGAACGAGACTTGGGAAGAATCCATTGCACGCTGCCTGCGGGACGAGCTTAATCTGCGGGAGACTGAAGCAGACGCAAACACAAACATCCGGCATGTTGGTACATTCTATTATTTTTCCGATTATGGTGACAACAAGGAGCACGAAATTGACCGTGTATTGATCTACATACTGGATGCGGAGATGTGTAGTCAAATCAAGCCGAATCCGAAGGAAATCATGGATGTAAAGTGGATGACTATAGAAGAAATTGATGTGGCACTAAAAAACAACACCACAAAGTTTCACTTCATGGTTTTCAAAAGCTTATTCATATTTTCGATCTGCCGAGTTGGAAGTCCTTTCATGAATATGGCAACAATATCAATGACAGATAAATCAATATGATGTTGTATTAAGGGAACGCTGATTAATTCATTAATTAGCGTTTGGGATGTGGGGCATAGCTCCACATAAAGCCATTTTCGGCTGACGTTAAAACTCAAAATGCTATTTATCCGGCGTTTCCTTAAACACCTTTCAAATAGACTCTGTCTAAAGCTAGATCGTTATAAAGACAGAAAGGAAACTTGATTATGCTTTCGTATATTCGTAAGTCGATTCATCAAATACGTAGTAACACTACTGCAGCCAAACTCACCATTTTATTTGCCAAAACAAGTCGAATCATGATAACTAATCCGCATTTGAGAGAATCTGTTACTTATTCAATAAAGAGGCAAGAGTGCATACCTGAATCTGCAATTGTTCATTCTTATTTTGATAAAAGGTTATACGACACTCAATGTTGCATAGAGTTATTAGATTCAAGATCACTTAATGCTGCGGCAAAATATAAAACTCCAAACACCTGTGTATTAAATTTTGCTTGTTCAACTGAACCAGGTGGCGGTGTTTTGGAAGGCTCGGTTGCTCAAGAGGAATCTCTGTGTCGAAGTAGTACATTATATCCATGTTTAAGTTGCACTCAAATGTACAAGGAATTCTATTACCCACATATTCGTTCAAAAAATTTTATTAACAATGATGATTGTATTTATACGCCACATATAACGGTATTTCAAACAGATGAGCTGTTTCCCACGTTGCTTGACAGAAACGATTGGTTTCATACAAATATAATAACCTGCTGTGCTCCCGCACTAAATCACACTCATCTATTTGGTCGGTCTTTGTACGACCTTCATTTTAAACGTCTATGTCGTATTTTAGATATTGCTGCAAGTAAAAAGAACAGCGTTATTATTCTTGGGGCGTTTGGGTGTGGTGCATTTAGAAACAACCCGCATATCGTATCTGAAGCAATGATGAACGTAATAAAGCACTATCGGTATGTATTTAAAAAAATTGTTTTAGCAATACCATCTAATGATAAATTGGACTCTAATTATACTGTATTTAAAAAAGCTGTATTCAATCATTTTATTGACAGCCCAGAAAAATGAGAGGACAAGTCAATGAAAATAGAACAATCTAAATCATTTTTATTCAAGAGAGAAGTTGATGACTTTATTAAATCCCCAGAGTTCTTATCTATTATAAGTAGCACAATGTTAACAGACTTCGTCTGTCCGAAGGAAAAATCAAACATCTGGGATGTCGAAACTGCAATATGCTCGGAGATTATGTTCTGCAGCCTGAACGGTATCCTTATGATGAATATCTTGCAATACCATGATTACTTGGCATTACAGAAGTAGTTATTAATCAGGAATATTTCGATAACCATCATGATGTTTCAGATATGACAGAAAATGAGATGGATTATGTATTTTTGTATCATCCTAATTTGGATATAAAAAGCAGCATCTCTATTAATCCTTATGAAATCGATGAAACAAAATGGGTATCACTAGATGAGTTGGATTTTATGCTTGCAAATAATCCTGATGCATTTACCGCTTGGTTTCAAAAAGCATATGAAATTGCAAAATATGGGATTAAAGTCGAAGATAGTTGGGATGGCTATGAAAAATACGGATTTTGTATTGAAAATTCATAAAGGTATAATCACAAAAGGAAAACATTTGAAATAGCAAACTGAATTCAAGATGTTTTGATGATTATGTGTTGTTGAGTTTTTTTGAGGTGAGCTTATGACAAAACTTACAGATGAAGATATAATGAGTGTTATAAATCATCAGCGTATGTCAGATAACTTATTATCATACTTTATGATTGGTTTGTGGGTAATATGTATTGGGTTTTGTCTATTTGAAACAGTGGTTCGTATTTTAATGATAATTAGAAAACATAAAAACTTAAAAGCTGTGGATAATGTCAATTCGGAAACAATGACAAACGAAAGTTCTATTAGAACAAAAAAAGAATCCGATTCAAGTTCATTAGAACCCATTTTCCCTTGGTTGTTTGATTTAATGATTTTCTTATTCTTTACAGCGATTGGTATTGCCGGAATACTTATAGTTATAAATAATAATCATCCAATTTCGTACAGTATTGAGGAGAAGTATGTAGCTAAAGCTGATATGTATTATTTTGAAAACAAAATAAAAGAACCTGATGTTTATTATTATATATTTGTATATGATAATAACGGTATACTTGAAGATATGAAGAAGTACGAAGTGGATGCTACTACATATTCAAGGTTTACTGAAGACTTTGAGCTATCATATGTAGTTATAAACAATGATAACCAATCAGTTATTTCTGCATGGAATAAAAGTGAGTATTTGTATGTAGGAAAATTTCTTAACCCATAACATTTTTGGAGATGTTAAAATGTAATTTGTTTACTTGAAAGAAGGTGATGCCGCTAAAATAACTATTTGAAGGGAGGAAAGTGCCGAAAATTTGATATTTACAAGAAACATAATCGATTTCAAGAGAGGAGAATAATATGCGAAGTAAAAATGCTTTTATGAAAAAGGTACTTGCTGTTGCTTTGACCTCATGTGTAACAATTGGAGGGTTGGGTATAGCAAGCCCTAATTTGATGAATTCAACTGTATATGCAACGGAAGAATCATCGGCGGTTACAGTAGAAGAAAATTCAATGAGCAACGAGTACATTAAACTGGTAACTGCTGACAACGGTAGATTTGTTCTTGGAACAACCGGAGGAGATCTTTCAAGAGACACAGACAATGATAAGAAGTTGTTATATGGTTTTCCAGATGATGTTGGTACTTCATATACTACAATAAGAATAGATGGAGCATCCTATATCTACGGTAAAAATGGACTGGAAATATCCCCTACCTTTAATGCTATTGAAAAATCGTGTGTATCGACACAGATTATCAACAATCTTGAGATAACACAGACTTTGTCTTTTGTAAATAATGTCTCAACTGATAAAGAAGATGTTATGGAAATAAAGTATGTCGTAAAAAATAATGATTCTGTTTCGCATAATGTTGGCACAAGGATAATGCTAGATACCATGCTTGGTAGTAATGATCATGCACCTTTTAGAGTGCAAGGTACAGGAAGTGTCACAACAGAAACAGAATTTACAGGAGAAAATATACCTCAATACTGGCAAGCGTTCGATAGTTTGACAGAACCAACTGTTGTTTCTCAGGGAACATTTATCAGAGGGGAAGATCTGAAGCCTGACAAAGTACAGTTTGCCCATTGGGGTAACTTGTTGGGCGGTGGAGGCGTTGCAGAAGCATCATGGGACTATATTGTTACCGATGGAAGAAACAACGGTGACAGTGCTGTTACGATTACATGGAATGAAACAGAATTAGTTTCAGGTGCAAGCCGTACATACAAAACTTATTATGGCCTCAGTCAACTAACACAAGATTTACTTCCGCCATTAGCAATAAGTGTTTATGGAGATAATTCAGTTACTGCTACCGCTTTTGATTTCAGAAAAAGAGAGACAGTATATCTCCCTCTTGCTATAACTTCCTATCTTGAAAATATAGGTGAAGCAGAGGCTGATAATGTGTATATCCGCATTGACTTGCCGGAAAGTATGTCACTTGCAGAAGGAAGTCAAAAAGCTTATAAATACGATGTACTCAACATTTCAGACATACAGCAAGTAGGATGGAATATAAACATACCTGGAAATATCCCCATTGGAACTCATTTAATAAAAATTGTTTGCGGTGCAGATGGTATAGAGGAAAAAACCATTCAGAAATACATAACCGTCCCAGAGCGAGATATGTTTGAGGCTGACAATAGAATTCTTTGGGGTGAGAAAAACATATTTGGCTCGTGGACTGGTTTAGATAATCTTGGATTTATCAACCAATCATCAGATTTTATTGGGATGTTCCAAGAAAATAAATATCGTATTTCAGATGAATACTTTAATATACTTACAAACGATTTAGCTCCTACAGTTGTACAGAATATTGCGGATTATCGTGACAGCGAATGGGGCGGTTCTTGTTATGGAATGAGTTCAGTTGTATCACTCATAAAATCTGGTTATCTAACTCCTGAAAGATATACTAGTAATGCTGAGGTGGCACATGATTTGAAAAAGCCAAAAGATTCAGATTCAGTAACAAATATAATCAACTTTTTCCATCTTTCGCAAAAAATGCCAGATATAGTTGATTTATACGACAACTTTGCTCAAACTTCAAATGAATCCGATTGGCTACAACAATTGGTTTTTGAAGCACAAAAAGTTAAACAAGGCGGTATGCCTGTAACTGTTGGATTTTCATGGTGTCATAAAGTAACTGACAAAAAATACTCCACTTTTACTTTTAATGATAGAAGAAACCTATTGTCTGAAGATAATCAGTGGACAGATGGAAATGGTGCATTTTTTCTTTTCTCAGAAGACGAGCTTAACACATTGACCGATGGCGGTTTACTTGGAGATGATACCATTGACTTTGGATATGACGGATCTTCTGCAAACTATTCCATTAAGTACAAGGAAAACGGAAATAAAATAATACTTAAAAACGATGAACATGAACTTACACTTTATCGATATAAATCAAGTGGACATCAAATTGTTGCTTATGATGTTGATATAGGTTCATTTGAAGCGGAGAACGGTCAAGCATACAAGTATAGGATTTCTGTTTGTGATCCAAACAAATCCACTTATACTTATCTCTATATATCTGAAGATTATAATAATTGGTATTATCACGAAATGTCAACAGTTTCTGGTGGGTCAAACAATGTAATAAAGTATTCTGATAATAGAGAAGTAAAATGGATGGGTGCAATTCTGTCGGATATTGGAACATTAAACATAAGAAATCCAGAAACAGATGCCGATTATGTTGTTTTGAAAAACTATAACAGAAGATTTATACAAGATCATACTAATTCTTCAGTAAATATTTCAACAACTAACAATTCTGTTTCTATTAATGGATTAAGCACAATAGGAAACGATGATTATAATGTAATTACACTACCAGGAATTAGTGCTGATGGTAAAGATAACGATGGTGAACGCATTATATTCATTCCAGAAAATCTGCCAACGGATGAACCGATTACGTTAAAGCCCTTATCTGGAAGTGGAATAATTAATTCTTCTGTAAACTTAACTAACTATTTGTTTGTTGTGAAAGCAGATTCAGGAAATAAAGCTATTGCAGATCCAACTGGAAAAATAAGTTTACAATCAAACAATGATCATTATACTCTTGGTGTAACATTTAACGAAGGTTGTAGTTTGCCTTGGTACACAGTCAGAACCTCTGGTCAGAATGCAAATAGTTCATCACTTCAAGTGGTTTCAGATGGAATAATACTTACAAGTGATAATTTGAAAGATGTAGAAACAACAGCCAACAACAGAAATAATGAAGTTTCACTGAATTTCAGCACAGATAAAGATTCTGTAAAATTTATGGCTGTTGATAACGATACTCTTGGTGCGTATATTGATAACGATGGTGATGGTGTATATGAAACATTGATATCTGATAGTAACGGTGGCAGTGACAAGCCGAGTGATGATCCCAGCGATGATCCAAGTGACGAACCGAGTGATGATCCTAGCGATGAGTCAAGCAACGAACCAAGTGACGATCCTAGCGATAAGCCAAGCAATCAGCCAAGTGATGAACCTAGTAATGACCCAAGTGGCGAGCCGAGTAGCAGTCCAACTGTAAATCCGAACAATAACTCACCTGCAACTGGTGATAGTAATCCTGGGATTTTTATGGTTGTTTTGTTTGTGGTTTCATCTTCTGCAATGGTATTCTGTTTTAGGTATCGTAAAAGAAAAATAAAATAATTATGTATCTTTTCCAAATAATGCTATGTCTGTCTAAATGAAAGTTAAATAGCATAACAGCTTCAAGTAAATCTATAGACCTGTTAGGGTTAATGAAAGCAAACCGCTTGTCGATTTGGATTTGAAATTCCGATGACAGGCGGTTGTTTTCTAGTAACTGCCTAATAACGCCGCACCATATCAAGCGGAGTAAGCGTCAAAAGTGAAGCGTATTGAAAAACACGGAGTCAGGATATAATAATCCGACTCCGTGTTTGAATTCACAGGGAATTGAATATAGTAGAATGATGTTTTGCGTTCATGTAGATTTTCTTGAATTCCGTTGAATAGCCTTTGCCGAAATATACAGGAGTGAGTGCGACCAGTCCATCGGATATGATAACATCTTTCCATGGGAGCAGAGTCGCATTCAGCAAAACAGGAAGAGGCATACCATCAAGCATTTCACGCCAGGTGGAATTCAGCCCTTTTACAAGATATACTTGTTCATCGTCTAATCTGATGAATATTGAG
>Ga0310695_10003136_pt1 | contig 33097 bp, 27 predicted proteins | sample RumenRJG_04DNA_FD_203882 | JGI IMG/M metagenome (GOLD analysis project Ga0310695, IMG submission 203882) | Bovine rumen microbial communities from Lethbridge, Alberta, Canada - RJG_04 (v2) (version 2) | ecosystem: Host-associated > Mammals > Digestive system > Stomach > Rumen | place: Canada... | reverse complement strand
GGTTTTTATGTTCTCGTTTTTAAGGAGATCGAAGAGAATTTTTGAATCGGAACTCAATCCTGAGAAGAAAGAAAATTTTTCGATAGATTCTCGTTATTATCCTGAAAGGTCTGTAAAAAATTCCGACCCGGAAAAAGCTGTTCAAGATATTTTTAAAACTTTCGGTGATAATTTAGAGGAATTAGCAAAACGTTTCGGTGATAACGGTATCGAATTCGATAAGCGTTATAATTTAACGTATATGACAAAAGACGATGAGGCCACATTTGCTGTCCGTCTTGGTAACGGAAAAGCAGATTTCAACGTTTTCGACGGCAAAAACATAGTAATTGTTGGCGGAGATAGCATTGCAGGAGGCTCTCAAGAGTCATTGTATGGTAAAATTTGGGCAATTATGGCTAATGTGTTTATGGTTTTGTCGGTAATAATTGCGCTTGGGGCAATAATATATTTAGCGATTTTATTGTCGCAGCGATAGAAAAAATATTACATTTGTTAAAATAATTTTTTTTAAAACCTATTTTCAAATTATCATGAAAAAAGATTTTTTTATAATTCCTGTCATATCATTGTTGGTATCGTGCGGTGGCGGAACCTCAAATCAGAAGGTTCAAAACGCTGATTCAGCCCAAGTGAGTATAGTTTCTGAGGAGACAGAAACTGATACGCCAATCGGAGAATCAATTATTTATGCTGTAGGCGACATCAATAAAGACGGTCTGAAAGATTCTGTGTCGATTTACGGCGAAAGAGTATCTAATGACAAAGATATACCGCCTTTTATGAAGGGTATTAAAATATTTTTCGGCAAAAATGACGGAAAATATTCTCTTTTCAAAAAATATGACATTTATTCTCTGAAAGAAGATTTATGTTTTGAGACCGACGAAGATTATGCGAGCAGTTCAAAAATCGATTCGCTATATATTTCTAATAACGGCGATTTAACAACAATATTTTCTGTTGGTTTAGACGGCTTATCAACATACAATTATAAAACTCGTTTTATAGATAACGATTTGAAAATCATCAATTTTGAGTTTGCCGAAAGTAGCGAATATGAGTATTCGTTTGTATGTGATTTCTTGAAAAAAGAAGTTAAAACAAAATCAGAAGATCATTGTGTTGATTCAGAGGAATACCTTATTACAACGAAGACTGGCACTGTAGAATTCAATCAACTTTTTAGTTTCTTAGAATGTCCTATTGGTAAAGGTTTTTGTTTAGATTATGAATCTGAGCAACAGTCTGACCAAGGCAGCACCTACAAAGATTCTAAATTTGACAACGTAAAGTATGTAAATGTTGTAGAAAAGAAGATAAGAACCAACGGTTGTGATATGACAAAGATTTTCAAACAGTTGGATCGCAAACCGGACGATGCAAAAGGTCAAAAAGATTTCAAGGACGAAGGTATTTATGCTTATTATTCTCTCAATCCTAATGCCGACAAAAAATATACACGTGCAATTCATAGTTACGAATTTGGAGGTTACGATTCGGGATATTTAGTGCTGGATTTTTATAATGGTGAAATCACTGCATACACTTGTAAGGATAATGTTTTGACTAAAACCAACTTACCCGAAGAGTTAAAGAGGTTCAATAATTCGGATTATATTTATTCTTTTGACGACAAGGACGGTTATGGTTCAATGGGTCATAAAATCGAATTTTTGTCGAACGAGGGTGTTAAAAATGTTTATGAATGGAAAACGGATAAATTTGAATTTTTGTCGGGCGACAAACCTGAAAATGCCGTTTCTAATGGCAAAGTAGATTTGCGTGAAATTTGGAACAAAATCATAAAACTATCTTCTGAAGAAGATATGGGATTATGCGGGGATTGTTGGCAGATTGAATATCACGAAGATGCTCCGATTCCTTATTTTGAACAACTATCATCTAAAGGTGCAAATTTGGGTGAGTTGTATTGCTTTCAAGTAAAAGACGGTTATAAAATCTATTATATTGACGCTACGACTGATGAGGGCTATTTTTTGTATACGTTTGAATATAAAGCCGGTAAAATCACTATGAAAGAAGACGAATTTTCGTTGGACGGATACAAGGAGTTTGCCTTTATTGAAGGCGGCAAGGTGTTTAGAGCTTGGAAAAACACAGACGGTTTCGACGATTATCTCTGGAACGGCGAAACGTTGGTAAAAAAATAATAATATATTCTTATTTAAAAACCTTAATTACCATGAGAAAATTAACTTTGATTTCTGCATTTTCCGTTTTAATGCTTGGAGGTGTTAAAGCGCAGACGATTGACGGACAGTGGACGGATGGATTTGTTTTTTACACTGTTGAAAAAACAGCCGATGATTATCATTTTGACGGATTTTTGGGTGAAGACCGCAGTTTTACAATCAGTAAAACCGCAGCAAATAAATTTGTCATAAAAAAAGAAAGCGATGAGGAGTATTATAGTCTCGGCAAAAACGGTTATACCGTTAAGTATATGACATTGACAGATAGTTACGGCAAAAAATCCGAAATTTTAGCAAGTTATGATTCTAAAAATCAGATGTTTTACGCCATAGAGAAGGATCGTACTTCTAATGATAATTTTTTTGCGGCGGGCATTACTGAAATGTTTGAAGGCATTTTGGGACAAGGAACTTTTGAACCTTTTTCTGACGAGTATAGCAGCACTAACAGCGTTACAATCAAAATGTCGGGAAAAGTTTATGTTTTGAAAACAACTTCAGATGGCATAACGCTTTATAACTCTCAAAAAAATGATCTTGCCTACGAGCCGACTACTGTTTTTAAAACTTTCAAATATACGGATTCAGGACAGGGTTGGTGGCCTCAAACCTCTAAAATCGTATTGAATGTCAGCATTTTGAAACTCTTTGATGCTAAACAACTCCGTTTGATGCGTAACGAAATTTATGCGCGTCACGGCTGGCAGTTTCAATCGGAGGATTTGAAAAAGCATTTTTCTAAGTTTCCTTGGTATAAGTCATTAGGTAACAATGCTTCCGTGAAACTTTCATTGTTGGAGCAGTATAATATCAATTTGATAAAGGCACTGGAAAAATAACGTTCAAAATTATTTCGCCGCAGATATGTAAAAAAAACATTGATTGCGGCGGAATATTTTTTATGCTGATGCCGTTGCTTTGTCATAAAAGACTTTTATATCAAGGGGAATAAGACTTTGTTCTCGAATTGATGTTTCCATTATTGAATCAAAAATTTTAAGATCTTCCTCTTTCGCATGAGCAGAATTTCCGATAACAAACAGCGGTACACGGCTTGAATTGCCGCCCGTATCTTTCCAAATCTGACGGGCAAACGAAACTGCCCAATCTCCGGCATAATCATAATAAACAACTCCTATTTTGCAACCGGGAAGTTGATTTTTGATGTATTCGGTATAATCGGTATTGCTGTTCATTGTAATGCCTAAAGAAACTACTGTCTGAATATCTTCTATCATATTTAAAATAATAGTTGCAGTGTCCTTGTCTAAATCGTTGTAAATAAAGAAAATATCTCTTTCAAGAATATTTTGTTCCACATTGGATTTTACGCTCATTATTCCCCTTAATTCTTCTACGAAAACTATTGGAGAGGTTTTGGAGGAATAAACGGTATTTTCTACAATGTCGCGGCGGATATTGTTGATGTAAAAATTTGTTTCGTTGATGTTTCCAGCGGGATTCCAAACGAACATTTTGAATTTTTTGCTTCTTAATTCTTTTGCGCTGCGGTATTGTTTACCCGCTAAAGAATTATACCCCGAACCTATAGGGTCATAAATGTTTTCCTTGCCTAAAATATGAACCGAGCAATCGCAGTTTTTCATTGTTTCATCAGAATTACTGTCAGAGAAAACCTCTATTCCGGCTTTTTTTAGGACGGTGCATAACTTTTTCTTTGTGGCTTGCATATCGGGTGATACTTCGGCTACAAAAACTCTGATGTGCTGTTTAAACAAGCTGATAAGCATATTTTTAATTGTTTTTCCTTAAAAAAAATACGGCTCAAATTAAATGCCAAAAAAAAGGGGACGTTTTTGTCCCCTAAAAAAAATTAACGTTTCATTTCCCAAAAATCGAAGTTGAAAAGCTTCGGACCTTTTCTGCCCGTGAAAACGAAATAAACATCGTGAACGCCGGTTACATTTGTTTTTGTCGCGGTTGAAAATGTTTTAAAAGTTTCCCATGCTCCTGTACCTAAAATTTCAAGTTCAGCTATCGTTGTGCCTTTGATACTGTCCAAATGAACTTCTATTTTGCCGCCTCTTAAAGCACTTGCAGTACTTGCCGAAAACGTTTTGGGTGAAACATCGCCAAAATCCACGGATTGAAGTTTCGTATAATCGCCATTATGAATTTCGCTGACATAAACGCCTCTTTTCTGATTTTGCTCGGTTTTAACACCGAATGAAAAAGCCATCGTTTCTGCTTGAACTTTTGTGTAAGGATTGAAATTTTTTAGCGGTTTAACGCCTTCGCTTGTAGGCATAATGGTCGGAAAACTGCCGTCAGGGTTGTATTTGAACTCTTCTACGGCAATGCTGCGTCCGAATCCGCCGCCTTTAGGAAGTTTTCCCGTGTGATAAAAGAAGTACGAATGTCCTTTGTAATCTGTTACACCACAGTGATTCGTAAACGAACCCGTCTCACAGAGCGGCATTATTTCGCCTGCATAACTCCAATTGCCGGGAAGTTTGTCCGAAACGGAATACGAAATATGTTCGGGGACACCGCCTGAGGCATAAAGAAGTTGATATTTACCATTACGTTTTGTCAGCCAAGGACCTTCAACATAACAGTCTTTGTAAGTTTTGCCTTCTTCGCGTTTTCTCATAACGGGTGCACCGAATGACTTTTCGTCCATCTCTACAAGGCCTAATTCGCCGCTGTAAGATACCATGTCTTCGTTTAATTTTAGATAATAAACTTGAGGGTTGCCCCAGAAAAGCCAAGCTTGATTGTCATCATCAATAAAAACCGTAGGGTCGATGTTGTCCCATGAGCCGTTGTCAAAGAGTGGTTTGCCGAGTGCGTCTTTGAAACCGCGAACGGGATTGTCAGAAACGGCAACTCCTATTGCCATTCCGTTTGTTAATTTGGAATGTGCGCAGATATACCAATAAAATTTTCCGTTGCGATAAATCGTCTGTGCTGCCCAAGCTCTGTCATCTGCCCACGAAAACGTTTCCAATGCCAAAGGAGAACCGTGGTCGGTATAATTTACCATATCGTCGGTCGAATAAACTCTCCATTCTTGCATCCAAAAAAAGTCTGCGTTGTCCTCGTCGTGTCCCGTGTAGACGTAAAGTCTGTCGCCGTGAACCATAGGCGCGGGGTCGGAGGTAAAACATGTTTGAACTACCGGATTTTGCGCATTTAGAACGTTAGCCGTCAAAAGTGCTGATGTCAAAACTATTGATTTAATTTTTTTCATAATATATTTTTATTAAGTAAAAATGTTTGCGCAAAAGTAATAAAAAAAATGTAAATTTGCGCCTTGAAAAAAATTATTGAAAAATGTCTTTAAAAACTAAAGGAATTATAGCCGGAATTATAGCCGCCGTTTGTTACGGAACCAATCCATTAGGCGTACTTTATCTTTATCAAGAGGGTTTAAATACTGTATCTACAGTGTTTTACAGATATTTAACAGCGATTGTGATGTTGGCTGTGATTATGATTTTTAAGGGTGATGATTTCAAAATTACTAAAAGGGAACTTTTTGCGACTTCGTTTCTCGGAGTTTTTTTCGGATTGTCATCTTTGATGCTTTATGAAAGTTTCAATTATATGGACGCCGGAATTGCCTCAACCGTGCTTTTTTCTTATCCTGTAATGGTTGCCGTTATAATGGCTACATTTTTTCACGAAAGGATTTCTTTGACAACTATTTTATCTCTTGCACTTGCTTTGGGCGGTATTATAATGCTTTCAAAGGGTGGCGGCAATAGCAATGTTTCTATGACGGGAATTATTTTGGTGATTTGTTCGTCTTTGACATACGCCGTTTATATTGTTTCCGTTAATAGAGCCGATGTTAAAATGAATCCGATAAAATTTACGTTTTTTATAGCCGTGTTTGCCCTTTTGATGTTTGTGGGTTATTCGTTTTTCGGTCAAAACAATTCCATTCAAATCTTAACAAGCGGAAAATCATGGTTTTGGGCAGCGTTTTTAGGATTTTTCCCGACGGTGATTTCTCTGATTTTTATGAACGTTTCCATAAAATTGGTTGGCTCCACACCGGCTGCAATAATCGGCGCATTAGAGCCTTTAACAGCTGTTATAATAGGTTGTTGCGTGTTTTCAGAGGCTTTCTCGTCAAAACTTTTTTTAGGAATCGTGTTAATATTATCTTCGGTAATATTAATTGCGGGAGGAAAGAAAAAAGTTATCGGGCAATCAAAGTGTCAATAAAAACCGTGCTTGCCGAAAAATAACCTGCTGTTTTTATTATTGGATTGTCGCTTTCGATATTGGTGTGCAAATTACCGTGTGCCTCGTCGAAATAGCCTCCTGACCAAAGTGTTTCCGCTAAAAGCGAACGCAAATATTTTTCGTAATCTTTGTCAATGGAGTATTTTCTCTCTATGATTTGAGTTCCTCTTGGAAAAAATGTTTCTTGAATTTTGGGTGCAAAAAGTTGCGAAATGTCCACCGTTGTCAGCGAATAATAATATAAAGTGGCGTTTTTTTGTGCATTGTTTTCCGCCCAAGATAGTTTTAAAACGTATTTTGCGGGATTTTCCAAAACGTAAGGCTCTGCCACTGTATTAACGGACATTTTGTCAGGAAAAATATTGTAAGTAATTTTATCAGGCGGTGTTACGGGGAGCATTGTAGTTTGAGCACTGAGAACCGCGCCTCTGATTTCGACGTGGAGCGAATACAAATTGCCCGTAATGCCTGCAAACTTATCCGTTGAAGTATAAATTCCGTCAGATGTCTCTTTGTAAAGATACGTGCTATCACCGGAGGTAACTGCTACTTTAGCTCCTCTTAATGCTATCCGAGCCGTGTCTTGATAGTCCGAAAGCATTGAAAGATAAACGGTATGGTTTATAAACTCGTTTGTAATCTCGCCTTCGACCACAACGGTATTTTTCTGTATTTCGTCTATGCTAAAAGGAAACTCATGAACGCATGACGAAATACAGAAAACTATTAAGACGGTACTAATAATCGCCTTCGTTGAATTCGTTAAATTCGTTGAATTTGCCGTTGTATTCTTCACTATCTATTGTGCTTTCAAGATTTGTACCAGTGTTTTGAGTTGCATTGCTTTCATCAACGTATTTGCTGTAATCTTCGGGAATTTCAAATCTTAATTCTACCGGATAATCTTTTGATAATTCGGGGTCTGCGTAGATTTTTTTCATGTAAAGACACCAAACCGGAAGTGCAAGTCTTGAGCCTTGTCCCCAGTCGCCTCTTGAAAACTGTATTGACCTTTCTTCACCGCCTGTCCAAACGCCTGAAACAAGTCTCGGTGTTATGCCCATAAACCAACCGTCGGCGTTGAGGTTTGTTGTACCTGTTTTGCCGCCGCAGTCAGCCGTTATGCCGAAACCGTAAGAGCCTGTTGCGCGGCTTGCCGTTCCTCCGTGTGTTACTACTCTTAACATTTCAACCATTTTATAGGCTTCGATGTCTTCCATTGCTTGTTCGTGTACGGATTGGAAGGTGCTGACAACATTGCCGTTTTTGTCTTCAATTTTTGTAACAAAAACCGGCGAAGTCGAGAAACCGTTGTTAGCAAAACCGCAGTAAGCGGCAACCATTTCTTTCAATTTAACCTCTGCCGAGCCTACACAGATACTCGGAGCCTCAGGTATTGGGGAAATAACACCCAATTTTTTTACCAATTCCAAAACTGTTTTGGGAGAGGTTTGTTTCATACACCATGCCGAAATCTGGTTAAGACTAAGACCTAAACCGACTGAAAGCCTAATCATCTGACCGTCTTTTGAGGATTGTGAAAATTTAGGCGTGTAAACGGGGGGAATACCGCCCGGATTATCAATCGTGTATTCAACGTTTGCCACCAAATGGTTAGGTTGAATTTCTCTGTGGTTTAAGAACATAGCCGCATAAACGAACGGTTTGAAAGTAGAGCCTACTTGTCTTCGTCCCAAACTTACGTGGTCGTATTGAAAATAATGATAATCAATACCGCCGACGTATGCTTTTACGTGTCCTGATTCGGGTTCCATACTCATCATACCGCAGCGTAAAAATTTTTTGTAATACAGAATAGAATCCCACGGGGTCATAACCGTATCAACGCCTTCTGGGTGCTGCCAAGTGAAAACCCTCATGTTGGTCGGAGTCATAAATTGTTTCATGATCGTAACGCTGTCGAGTTTATCAACCTTGCTGCCGACTCTCCATCGCTCTGTTCTTTTTACAGATTGATTCATGATTTGTTTGATTTGAGCCTCGGAAATCCTTGCACTGAACGGACGGTTGTTTTTATGTTTTTGAATTTCAAGCCTTTCAAAAACAGACTGAAGTCCTTCTTGTTTTTGATTGCCGAGCATATAACCTGTTCCCATGTGTTCTCTTACAGCTTCTTCGGCGTATTTCTGCATACGGGAGTCTATCGTTACGTAAATCTTTAAACCATCGTTGTAAATGTCATAGTTTTCTCCGTTGGCTTTCAAGTTCTTATTGCACCAGCCATAAAGCGGATTGTTTGCCCACATTGTGGAATCTTCCTTGTAAATATCCTCCTGCCATGAAGCGTATTTGCTCCTTTCGGGTTTTTTAGCCGTCATGGTCGTTCTTAAAAATTCCCTAAAATAAGGTGCAAGACCTTCAACGTGAGTGTCTTGTGAAAAATGCAAAACAATATCCGTGGCTTTGAGCGATTCAAATTCCGAATGTGAAAGCATTTTGTAGTTTTCGACAACTTTTTTCAAATCCGTCTGATATTTCTCTATTTGCGACAAAACCGTATTTCGGCGGTTTTTAGAGTTTTTCGGATTGGATTTCGGACTATATTTTGTTGGTGCTTTCAAAAGACCTACAAGTACAGAGGCCTCCTCCAATTTCAAATTTTCTGGTTTTGTATCAAAAAAAGTTTTAGCGGCAGCCTCAATACCGAAAGCGTTATGACCGAAACCTACGGTGTTGAGATACATACTCATGATTTCTTCTTTGCAATAACGGCGTTCAAGTTTAACGGCTGTTACCCATTCTTGAAGTTTCATGACAATTTTACCCATCAAACCTTTAGGGCGTTTGTGGTCACGCATATTATAAAGGTTTTTGGCTAATTGTTGTGAAATCGTACTACCGCCGCCTGATGAGGTGTTTCTTGTAACAAGACCTTTTGCAACGCGGAAAAGCGACTGAAGGTCGATTCCGTAATGCTCGTAAAATCTTACGTCTTCCGTTGCAAGTAATGCCGCTTTTATATTATCGGGAATATTGTTGAAACGGTTTTCCGTCGTGCGGTTTTCTTTGTAAAACTTACCTAAAAGTACTCTGTCAGCAGAGATAATTTGCGAAGCAAGACTGCTTTTGGGATTTTCTAATTCTTCAAAATCAGGTACATAGCCTAAATTGTCAGTTCCTATCATAAATAGGATTACAAATGCTGCTATTACGGGTATCAAAAAACCCGCCCAAAGAAGTATAAAAAAATTACGTTTTGTTTTTTCACTCAGTTCCATTTTTCTTATAAAAAAGTGCGTTGCAAAATATTTTGCAAATGTAATAAATAATTAGAAATATCCGCATTAAAAAAAATAAAAAAAAAGTTTTGATTTTTTTCTCTTGAGCGGATTAAATTAATAAAATATTAAAACGAAAATCTGAAAAATGTTAATATCTTTGCGCAGAAATTAAAACAAATTTCTTCTTTTTCTCAGATAAAAAAACTATAATGGATACATTAGTTAATGTTCTTTCTTTGATCGGTTCGCTCGGAATGTTTCTTTACGGAATGAAAATCATGAGCGACGGATTGGAGAAATTTGCCGGAGACAAACTCCGCGCCGTATTGGCAGCCATGACCAAAAACCGCGTTATGGGAATTTTTACAGGACTGTTAATCACGGCTTTAGTGCAGTCGAGTTCGGCAACCACGGTGATGATAGTCAGTTTTGTGAATGCCGGTCTTATGACTCTAAAACAATCAATCGGAGTGATAATGGGCGCAAACATCGGTACTACCGTAACGGCGTGGATAATTTCAGCTATAGGTTTTAAAATTAACATTTCGGCATTTGCCATTCCGCTTTTGGCTTTCGGGCTTATTTTTATCTTTTCGAGTAATTCTAAGCGGAAAAGTTTCGGTGAATTTATTTTCGGTTTTTCATTTCTTTTTATGGGTCTGAATTTTCTTCAGACTGCGGCAAACGATTTAGATATAGGACATTATGTGGCATCAATGCTTGCTGGCATTGCAGATGATAGTTTTTGGATAATATTGCTTTTTGTATTTATCGGTATGGTTATAACCTGTTTGGTGCAGGCCTCGGCAGCAACAATGGCGATTACGCTTATGCTTTTTGATATGCACATTCCGGGATTCGGATTTGAACAGGCAGCGGCTTTGGCAATGGGTCAGAATATTGGAACTACGGTAACGGCTTATTTAGCCTCTATGACGGCAAACCTTCCGGCAAGAAGAACGGCTTTGGCTCACATGTTTTTCAATGTTTTTGGCGTTATTGTCGTTTTAATAATGTTTTATCCGTTTTGTAACGCTGTAAGTTGGTTTACAACTGACGTTTTAAGAGCCGCTAATAACGATTTGTTCAAACTTTCGGCTTTCCATACGGCTTTCAATGTTTTCAATACGCTTTTGTTGGTTGGATTTGTTGATCAAATAGAAAAATTTGTTTGCAAACTTCTTCCGAATAAAACCGGTCAGGACGATGAATATCGTTTGAAATATATTTCCGGCGGTTGGTTTTCAACATCGGAAATGGGATTGTTGGAGGCAAAGAAAGAGATTTTTAATTTTGCCGAGCGTTGCAACAAGATGTTTGCATTCGTTAAAAAAATGTTAGCGGTTTCCGATAAAAAAGATTTTAAGGAGTTGTATGACAGAGTCGAAAAATACGAGGGCATAACTGATAACATGGAAGAGGAAATCGGAAAATACCTTGGTAAAGTCAGTGAAGGAAAACTTACGATTGAGTCCAAACTCAAACTTCAAAAAATGCTGAAAATGATTTCTGAATTGGAAAGTATCGGCGATGCTTGTTTTAATATTGCGCGGACGATAAATCATAAACGCGAAAAAGTTTCGGAGGATTTTACGAAGGATCAGTCAGAAAATATTCTTAAAATGTTTGAATTAGTTCAAGTTGCATTGGATCACATGGTTGCGCAGACAGGTAGGGACGAAGACGAGAAAGCTGATATTGCAACTACGATTAAAAACGAAAATGCAATTAACGAGTTCAGAAGTTTGACCCGAAACCAAAATACTCAGGCTTTAACCGAAGGAAAATACGGTTATGCTTTGGGTTCGCATTATATGAACGTTATTTCCGAGTGTGAAAAACTCGGCGATTATATTTTGAATGTTGTTCAAGCGAGCGACTGATTTTTTAAAACTAAAAAGGGGAATTTTTTTTTATATTAGAAAAACGGCATTATAGATGGGTATAGTCGGAAAAATGTAAAAAAAAATAGGAAAAAAGAAAAAAATAATATTAAAAACTTGGTTGGTAAAAAAAAATGTATTTATCTTTGCAACGTAAAAACCATTGAAAAGGTTTTCATAAAAAATGTGAAAAATGAAAGAAATTCAAGACAAATATATTTATAAGTCATCGGAAGTAGCGTTACTGATTGCGGCTATTGCTAACCGTAGAAAAATTGTTATAAACGCAACGAAACTTCAGAAACTTCTTTTCATTGTTTACGGTTCGTTTTTATCTCTTTATAATTTAAGGCTTTTGGACGAAAAACCACAATGTTGGCCTTATGGTCCGGTTTTTCCGAAATTAAGAGAGGATCTTTTAACGGAGGATTTTTCTAAAGTGAATTTTTCCGACATGAGAATTCCTAAAAAAGTAAAAAACGATCACCGTTTGCAAAATGTCGTGGATTTTGTTTTCAACGGGTTTGGTTTGTGGTCTGCTGGCGATTTGAGTGCGTGGTGTCTTAATTCACTGCCTTGTAAGGCTACTCCAGATACGGGGCAGATTATAGACGATGATTTAATAAGGACTTTTTTTAATTCAATAATCAATAAATAACTACTCAACTATGGCGACTAAAAAAAGCGGGCTTAATTGCTCATGGAAATCTGGCGTTAAAAAATCTTCGGAAAAAATTCCTGACGATGATTTAGATATTAGGGATTTGGATTATCAACACGGTAAACGTTATAGTCAAGATACGCAGCAGCGGAAGAATCTTGCAACATGGGTTACTACGATAATTTCCGTTTGGCTCGGTTCTATTTTAATAATTTTTGTTTGCAGCGGTTGCGGAGTTTTGGTTTATGAATCTTCCGTTATCATTGCATTGCTTTCAACAACTACCGTTAATATTATCGCTTTGGGCGTAATCGTTATGAAAGGCCTTTTTGGTGATGCGAGCCCTAAACTGACTTAACGCAAAAAAACTATATCAAATACAAATCAATGTCCTTGTATTTAATTGAGAATTTTTTGCTCAAAAAGGCATTGGTCAAAAAACCATTGTAACAGTAAACGCTCGGACGTATAAGTCTGTTGTATTTGATTTCTTGATAAATTCCACCTCTTGTATATATATCATTTATAAGTGGATATAATACGTTACTTAAAGCAATACTTGCAGTTCTTGGAACAAGCGAAGTTATGTTAGGAAGACAATAATGAGTAATGCCTTTGTATTTAAAGGCTGGGGTTTTAAGGCTTGTCGGTCTTGAAGTTTCAAAACAAGAGCCCGTTTCGATATTCAAATCTATTATCACGCTACCTTTCTTCATCGTGGAAACCATTTCTTCCGTGATAATAGGGTAGGGCTGTGATTTGATACATTTAGCACCAATAATAACATCTGCCGAGAGAAGGGCTTTGCTTAAAACTTGCGGTTGAAGTACGGAGGTAAAGATTTCCCTTCCGAGTTCATTTGTAAATTTTGATAGTTTATAAACTGATGCGTCAAAGACTTTGACTTCAGCACCTAAACTCAATGCTGTTTTAGCCGCAAACAATGCCGCAGCTGAGGTTCCTAAAATTACGACTGAGGTCGGAGAAATACCTGTTATCCCGCCTAAAAAAACGCCTTTGCCGCCACTTTGTTTACCTAAATATTCAGCGGCGATAAAAATTGCATTTTTGCCGGCTATCTCGCTGTTAATAAAGCTGATAGGATAAAAATCCGTATCGGTTTGAATATATTCCAAAGCGATTGCAACCGCACCTTTTGACATTATCGCCTCGATGTTTTCTTTTTTTGCTTGCGCTATGCCAAGGCATGAGATTACGGTTTGATCTTTTTTTAAATGCTTGATTTCGTCGGAGTTCAGGGGCGAAACTTTTAGGATAACGTCCGATTTGAATAATTCTTCTCTTGAAGGAGTAACTTTTGCTCCTTGTTTTGAATATTGTGAATCTTCATAACCGGCTTGCTCTCCGATACCCGCTTCTACGGTTATGGAAATGCCACAGGCCGACAAAACGGAAATTCCCAGCGGTGTTAAAGCTGCGCGAGTTTCTATTTCTTTGTTTTCTTTCAAAACCGAAATGCTGAACTTCGGTTTTTCCGAAAGAACGTTTTTTTTCTTTTCTTTCGGCATTAACGAACATGATGTCGGCATGGTTTCCTCTCTTGTTAAAAAAAAATTATGAAATGCTTATAATACGTTTTGAATCCCGTGTTTCGCGGATTTTTACCTCGATATAGTTTTCGGGCAGAATGTTCATAATCGTTTCAGGCCACTCTATAAAACAATAACTATCGCTGTACAGATATTCTTCTGCACCGGCAGCCATTGCCTCTTCGGTGTCTTTTATGCGGTAAAGGTCGAAGTGATAAACTTTTTCGCCGTTTTCTCTTAAATACTCGTTTACGATTGCAAAAGTAGGCGAACTAACTTCATCCTTTACTTTAAGTTCTTTGCATAACGCTTTGATAAACGTTGTTTTACCTGTGCCCATCGGGGCTAAAAAAATTACGCAGCGCGAGTCTTTACGTTCTTTGGAAATATAATCCAAAAACTCTTTTGCCGCATTTGAAATTTCTTCTAACGAATTTACTAAAATTTCTTTCATTATTTCAGTTTTTTAGGGGTTAACGTTATCAGCGGAATCAGCATTTCTTCAAATGAAATACCGCCGTGCTGAAGCGTTTCCTTGTAATAATTGACGTATTGATTGTAATTGTTCGGATAAACAAAAAAGTCTCTGTTGCGTGCAAAGACGTATTTTGAGTTGATTTTAGGTGATGGCAGTTGTGCTGCTTGCGGTTCTGAAATCAAGAAAACGTCCTTTTTGCCGAATTGCAAATCCTGACCAGTTTTGTATCTGATGTTTGAGGTAATTTGTTTTTCTCCCGTGATTTTTACCGGTGTGTTTACTTTTATGGAGCCGTGGTCGGTTGTGAAAACTATTTTACAATCGGATTGAGCCAAAAGTTTTATCAGCGGATAAAGCGGTGAATGTTCAACCCACATTTTTGTAATTGCGCGGTATGAGGGAATATCGTCTGCCAAATCTCTTAACATAGGCAGTTCCGTTCTTGCGTGCGAAATCATGTCCACAAAATTATACACAATGATATTCAGCGGGTTAGATAAAATAAGATTGATTTTTGAGTTGATTTCGTTGCCGTCCTTGTTGCTGAATGATTTTGCATAAAAAAACTTGAAATCACAGCGGAAACGTTTTAACATTGTTTTAATCAACTTTTCTTCGTTGTTGTTTTTGGAATGAAGTTCATCGACGTCTGTCCATAGTTCTGGATAAATTCCCGCAATCTGAAGCGGCATTAATCCCGAAAACATTGCATTACGGGCGTATTGCGTTGCCGTCGGAAGTATTGAAACCAACATTTCCTCTTTTTCGATGTTGAAATATTCCGTAAAAAGAGGCTGTATTACTTTCCATTGATCGAACCTTAAATTATCAATTACAATCCAAAAAACTTTGTTGCCTTTGTCCAAGAGCGGAAGTATTCTTTCTTTGAAAACATCGGGCTGCATCATCGGACGGTTTTCTCTTGTTCCGTCAATCCATTTTATGTAATTTTTTTCGATGTGTTTGCAAAATTCTTTTTCGGCTTCGGCTTTTTGAAATTCGTAAATCTCTGCCAAAACCTCTTTGTCTTCTTTCAAATCCTGAAGCTTGATGTCCCAATCTGTGAGTTTTTTGTAAAGGACTTTCCATTCTTCGATGTTTGATACCTGCGAAATTTCAGTGCCGAGTTTTTGAAACTCCACTCTGTATTCCTCTGCGGTTTTTAAGCTAACAAGCCGTTTGTTATCAACATTCTTTTTGATTGAAAGTATTATCTGATTGGGATTTACAGGTTTGATTAAGTAGTCGGAAATTTTGTTGCCGACCGCCTCGTCCATGATTTCTTCGCCTTCGTTTTTGGTAATCATTACAATCGGGACGTCAGAATTGATGCTGCGTATTTTGCGCAGTGTTTCCATGCCGGAGATGCCAGGCATATTCTCGTCCAAAAAAATAATGTCGTAGGTATTGCCCGCATTGATTTTTTCCAAGGCGTCAGTGCCGTTGAATGCCGTATCAACCTCATAGCCTTTGCCTTTTAAAAAAAGGATTTGGACTTTGAGTAAATCAATTTCGTCGTCTACCCACAGAATGGAATATTTCATGATTTAAAAAACTGATTCTAAATGATGATTCCGTGTAAAATTAAATTCAGTAACTGGTCGATTCTCGAGGTAAACTCTTCTGCGTCTGAGGTGCGGAAAAGATAATCTTCGATGCCTTTTACTGCCATTATAAGAGCCATTGCCGCAAGGTCAAGGTTTTTGACATTGAAGTAATTTTTTTTGACACCTTCTTCAAGTATATCTTTAAACAACCTTATTTCTTCCTTGTCGTACAGAGAGTTGAGTCTGCGAACAAAATCCAAATGTCTTAGTTTAGAATTTTTTAAGGCACTATGAAAATTCGTGTAAATTTTTATAATGTTCATTCTTGTTAAGACATACACTTTGATTTTGTCCACCGGATTCGGCGTTTTGGCAAGGGCGTCAATGATAGTGTGTCTGAACGCAACGGCTTCTTTTAAGACTACGGACTGAAAAATCTGTTCCTTACTCTTAAAATAATAATAAATGGAACTTTTCCCTTTGCCTGAGGCTTTGGCGATATGTTCCATACGGGTTTTGTCGTATCCGTATTTATTGAAGACTTGTCTTGCGATACGAATAATAGAATCCCTATTTTTATTTTTTTTTAGAGTTTCGTTCGGCTCCATTGCGTAATGATTTTTGGTGTAAAGGTATACTTTTTTTCTTTTTTGGCAAAACTTTTTTTAGTGTTTTAGTTTTTTTTAATTTTAACTAAACAAAAAAATGCAAGTTATGTTTTTTTTTGTGCGAAAATGTATATCTTTGCGCAAAGATTTTTTTATATTCGATGAATAAAAAATTAATTTGGATACTTGCAGCGGTAATGTTCGGCACTATGTGCTGGTTGATAGGCATTCAGTCGTCTTGGTTTAAGTCGGCTTATATGCTTAGGCAGGAGCATTTTTCCGAGCAGGTGATGCATTCCTTGGGCGCCGTGGTTAGTGAATTGGAAAAACAAGAGGTTGTTCTTCAGCTCTCTAACGAGGTGATTGCGGTAAGTTTTGATTCCGTTCCTTCGTTTTCGGACGATGTGGAATTGGACAGAAATTCCCACGTGCTTGTGGATTCGCTTTTGAAGGATTCTACAAAGAAGGAAACTATAGTTGCAGTACCGAAAGATTCGCTTTTTTATGCCGTTACCGATTCTACGGATAGAACTTTTTATTTTGATGCTCAATGTATGAATTTGCATGAGTTTCAGGATAAAATTCGTCAGAGGGTTCATCGCAACAAAACGATTTTCGTAGAAAACCTTGTTAATAATCTTATCAGAAAAAAAGTTGAAATCGAGAAAAGGGTCAGTCCAGAACATATCAAAGAGATTTTGACGGAACAATTAAGAAATAACGGTATCAACATACCTTTTAAGTTTCAGTTGCTAAGGGACGATAAAACACCTTTTTATTCCTCGTGTCCGCTTTGTAATGAGGATAATGAGCTTAATGTTTATGAAATCGCATTGTTTCCTAACGATATAATTTCTCCCAAATGTTATCTTTCAGTGCGTTTTCCTGAAGAGACTATGGTTTCGATGCTTTCGATGCAAAAGCAAGTTGCCGTAGGCGGAGTTTTGACACTTATAATTATAAGTATTTTTGTTATTACGCTTGTAATTATATTCCGTCAGAAAAAACTTTCGGAAATGAAAACCGATTTTGTCAATAATATGACTCACGAGTTGAAAACGCCTATTGCATCAATTTCTTTGGCGAGTCAGATGTTGAAAGATACTGCGATTATGCAAAATCCGAAAAGTTTCTCACAGATTTCTTCCGTTATTGAACAAGAGAGCAAACGTCTTGGATTTCAGGTTGAAAGGGTTTTGCAGATGGCAACAATCGAGAAAGGCAGAGCCGTGATGAAAATCAAAGAAATTTATGTTAATGAACTGATTAAAAAAGTTGTTAATTCGTTTGCTTTGAAAGTTAAGGACAGAGGCGGTGAGGTGATTTTTTCGGCAGCTGCCAAAGATGATATGATTGACGGAGACGAAGTTCATATTACGAATCTTATTTCAAACCTTTTGGACAATGCTTTAAAATATTCAAAGGACGAACCCAAAATCAGAATTACGACTTGTAATTTGAGAAAAGGCGTTGAAATAACGGTTTCTGACAACGGTATCGGTATCAGTCATGACGATCAAAAACGTATTTTTGAACAATTTTTTAGAGTTCATACCGGCAATGTTCACGATGTGAAAGGTTTCGGTATTGGCTTGAGTTATGTGAAAAAAATCGTGGAGGAACATCGCGGAACTATAAAATTGAAATCGGAACCCGGTAAAGGAACAACTTTTTTTGTTTTCTTGCCGTTCACCCAATAAATTAACATTAGTAAAAAATTAAAGATATGGAAAGAAAAGTATCAGTATTGTTAGCCGAAGACGACGTGAATTTAGGCTCTTTGCTCAAACAGTATCTTGAGGCTAAAAATTACGCTACAGATTTGTTTCAAGACGGAGAAAAAGCTCTTGAGGGTTTTCATCATAGTATTTACGATATATGTATTTTGGATATTATGATGCCCAAAAAAGACGGTTTTCAGGTCGCAACAGAAATCAGAGAAATAAATACGGATATTCCGATTATTTTCTTAACGGCTAAAAACCTTAAGGAAGATGTCCTCAACGGTTTTAAAATCGGTGCTGATGATTACATTACCAAACCGTTTAATATGGAAGAATTGTTGTTGAGAATTGAAGCGGTTTTAAGACGTTCAGGAATTACCGATAGCGAGGTTGTTTCTACTTACAAAATCGGAAAATACGTTTATGATTCCAACAAACAGACACTTCAGTTTGAGGATAAAGACCCCGTAAAACTTACTACGAAGGAATCCGAATTGTTGAGACTTTTGTGCATGAACATCAACAAGGTTTTGGAAAGAAATTTTGCTCTCAATCAGGTTTGGGAAGATGATAATTATTTCAACGCCCGCAGTATGGACGTGTACATCACGAAACTTAGAAAACTTCTTAAAGACGATCCTCATTTGGAAATCCTCAATATTCACGGCAAGGGTTACAAACTGATAGTCTCTGAGGAAAACTAAAAGAAATGCACGGCAGGGCCTATAGTATAGCAATATTGGTAACGTATTGTGCCGCAATGTTTTTTCAGGCGTGCAGCAACAGCAAAAATACAGTTGCTACACGTTCGTTTCATAACGTTACGGCACGGTACAATGTCGTTTTTGAGGCCAAAGAGTCGTATCGTAAGGGTATTGAAAATATCGAAAAAAATTATAATGCTAACTATACGGAGATGCTGCCCGTTTACAAAATCGACGACGAGCAGTCTTTTGAATTAGCCTCTTCCTTTATGGACGCCTGTGTGGAGGAGTGCGGAAAAAATATTTTAAAACATTCCATTGTCTCAAAACCGAAAAAAAAATATTCCCGTTACGGAATGTCCGGCTCTGATGAGGCTTTTTATAATAAGCCCGAATATTGTAAGTGGATAGATGATACGTATTTGCTTATGGGAAAGGCAAATTATGTTACAAGAGATTATGACAGAGCTGAATCGGCGTTTCAACTTGGTGTCTCGAGGTTTAAACTTGAACCTACGAAATTTGAAGCGCAACTTTGGCTCGCTAAAACTTTTTGGGCTGAAAAAAATTATAATGAAGCCCTCGAGCTTTTGGAAAAACTTAACAAAGATAAACGTCATCCCAAAAAACTTGACGTGGACATTCATAAAGTTTATGCCCAAATTTATATCACCACCAATCGTTATCAGGCGGCAATAGACGAGCTTAACGAGGCTTTAACACTTATCAAAAAGCGCAAAAAAAATTCCCGCGCATGGCTGCTTTATATTTTAGGCGATTTGAACCGTCTTGCGGGAAATTATCCCGAGTCAAAAAAATGTTACGAGCAGATTATAAAATTGAATCCCGATTATCCGATGGTTTTCAATTCTAAAATTAATCTTGCAACCGTTTTTACTCCCGGTAGCAATACCGAATACATACGTCAGCAATTAGAAAAACTTTTGAAGGACGAGCGCAACAAGGATTATTTAGATAGAATTTATTATGGTCTTGCTGAAATAGACCGTAAGAACAATGACTTGAACTCAGCCTTGTTAAATTACAGAAAATCAGCACGATATTCTTTCAATGATGATATTCAAAAAGCCAAATCTTATTTAGCGGCGGCAGATATTTATTTTTTTAAAGGCGAATATTTGAGGGCGGGGGAATTTTATGATTCTACGATGCAGTATTTGCCAAAATCGTATTCTGCTTATAATGAAATTTCTTTGAAAGCACAGAATCTTTCACTTTTGGTAAAATATATCCGGCAGGCGGAGCGTCAGGACAGCCTTATCAGGGTTGCTAATATGACTCCTAACGAAAGGAAAAGAGTTATCGCTAAAATTATTGATGATGTTATCAATCAGGAAGAAGCGGAGAAAATAGCGAAAACTAATCCTTATTATCAGTCTTCAAGTGATAATAATTTCGGTGTGGAATATACCGGTCAAGATGGAAATCCTAATTTTCAGGGAAAATGGTATTTGTATAATGTTACTGCCCTTAATTACGGTCGTCAGGAGTTTTTGAAAAAATGGGGCACGAGAAAACTTGAAGATAACTGGCGCAGAAAAAACAAATCCGTTACTACCGATTCTGAGGCTCAAGAGGAGGAATCTAAGTCAGAAAATCAAGATGTTCAGGATAACAAAAATCCGGAATATTATATGAAGGATTTGCCTTTGACGGACTCTGCAATGAAGGTCTGTCTTAACAAAGAGGCTGATGCTTGGTTTAGCGTTTCGGATGTTTATGCTGACAAAATCGGTGATATTGACAAGGCGATAGAAACTCTTTTGAATCTTAACGAAAAATATCCGAACCATTATTTGAAGGCTCAGGCATATTACCGCCTTTATAAATTGTACGGTCAAAAAGGCGAATTTCAGTTGGCTCAACACGTTAAAGCGATGTTGGATTCTGAATTTCCGCAGTCGGGATATTCTAAAATTTTGAACGATCCTAATTACGAAAAAAATCTCGCTTTAAGAAAGCAACGTGCTGAGGATTTGTACAATAGAGCTATTGAAGAGTTTTATGCGGAAAATTTTGAAAATGCCGCAGCAATATGCGAAGAAGGGCAGAAGGAGTATTCTGACTTGCAAATCGCAGAAAATTTTATTTACATTCAGGCCAGATGTTTCGGACGGGTAAAAAAAACGGATTTAATGAAGCAAAAATTGGAATATCTTTTGGAGAAATATCCTTCAACGGGTCTTAAAGAGTATGCTCAAGATAAACTCAAAGCTCTTGAAGGCGGAGAATTTGAAACTTCAAAGTTTTCTTTTCATGAGGATAAAAAACATTTGTTTTTTCTTGTCATGAAAAAAAATAATCCGAAATTGAGCGAGATGAATTTCAAAATTTTAAACTTTTGTGCCACAAACGGTTATTCGCAACTTGAGGTTGCGACGAAGGATTTTTCTTCCTGCAAAATGTTTTACGTTTTTGATTTTGAAAACAAAGCCGCTGCTGAGGTTTTTCTTGAAAAATTCAAGAAAGAAAATTCTCAAGAGATTTTGCCCGAAGATGATTTCAGAATTGTAACCGTTAGTTCTGAAAATTTTGATTTAATAACAGAAGATGCTGATATTGAAGCATATTATAATTTTTATTTGAAGTAATGGTTTAATATAAAATACGTAACTGGATATGAGAGTGTTTTTATATTTATGTTTGATATTTAGTTCGTATCTTTTTTCTTGTGCTAATGCGGATATGCGGTCTAAAATCGGCTCAGAAGATACTACAAAAATTAATCGCGCAGAAGACAATGCCCCTGTAAAGGGTTGTATTGCTACTGCTAAAAGGCATCAAACGTGTAATTTTTATGCTTTTGACATTAATACGAATATTTATATCGGAAATTCTATTGAGGATTTGGATATTATTGACGATATAACGGGAGTGGAAACTGCGCTTTCGCCTGACGGAAAAATTGTGGCGTATGCTTCCAAAAACGTTAAACCGGGTAGTGTTTATCTTTATGACATAAAAAACAAGTGCAACAGGCATTTGGATTTTCCGATTAGCGATGAAATCTCAAAACCGTTTTTTGCGCCTCAGGGAGATTTTTTGGCTGTCTCTGCATTGAGTCCTGATACACAGCTTCCTAAAATTTTACTTTATGATTTACGAAAAGATACATTTAAAATAGTGGGAAGAGAGAATATTGGAGGTTTCAATCCGACTTTTTCGCCTAATGGTAAAAAAATTGTTTTCCATGACATGGAGAAGGTTTATATTTACGATTATAACGGAAATACTTGTGTAAAACTTTCAAAGACAATACCTTGCGGAGAATTTTGCCCCCAAGACAAAATGGGAATTTCCTCTGTATGTAAGTTTCAACTCTCCAGCGATGAAAAATATATGTATTATACATACGATTATTGGGATTCTGATACAGTAAGAAGTATTGCGTTTGCTTGTTACGATATTTCTTCGGGAAAAATAGAATATTTGAGCAAAAAGGAAAAGTCGTGTTGTGATTTTCATGCCTCGGACGATGGCAATGTTTATTTTTTGTTGCAGGATTCCTTGAATTGTTTTTTGTATTTGACAGAAAATGGTTCAAAGAAATCTTCAAAGGTTTTCGGTAAAAATTTTGAAACGCCATGTTCTTTTTCGATTTCTTATTAAAAAAACTTTGAAAAAAAATTTCGTACTTATAAAAAATATATCTATCTTTACAAATGAAATCATACGAACAAGTTAAATTTATAAATAATTAATTAATAGTACATTATGTTAAGAATAAAGTATTTAGCCTTAATATTTTCGGCTTTAGTCCTTGTAGCGTTTGCTTCGTGCAAGGGCAATAAAGGCGGTGATAATGCCGCAGAAAGTAGCGATACACTTTATGTTCCTGATGACGGATACGGCGACTTTGCCAGCGTTGATAACAATGCTAATGCTAACGAAAGTACCGTAACATCAGAAGCGGAAACCAATAACGAGGTTTATATTGAAAACAAAGACGGCAGACTCGTTCCCGAAACAGAAGAAACTCACAACGACAAAGATAAATTCTATATCGTTGCCGGAAGTTTTACTGTTTATTCTAACGCTAAAAAACAAAACGACAAACTTCAGAAATTAGGTTACACCGAGTCTAAAATTCTTGAGCCATACGGACAATACAATCGTGTTACGATCAAAGAGTTTTCAACAAGGGAAGAGGCCAGAGCTGCACTTTCTCAGTTAAGAGGCAGTATCAAAGATCAAACACTTTGGCTTTTGAAACGATAGTTTTTCGTTACCTTTTTTTAGAGAAAATATTTTATGCCCCTGCGGTTTTTGTTGATAAGCGAGAAAAACCGCAGGTTTGTTTTTGAAATGCGTTATGGAGGATAAAAAATCGGATTATGAATTGGTTTACCGAACTTCGGCGTTGATGAAGGAGGTGGCCGACTTGAAGTTGCAAATAAAACAGCTTACCGAACAAAACGAAAAATCCCAGTCGGAAATTTATAGGTTGGAGAATATTTTAGCGTGTATTCCGCCTGATTCTTTGCCTAAGGGAATTAATTTTAATATCGGAAGCAATACACTGCGCTTTAAGATGGCAACGGTTATGTATGTGGACATAAGGGGGTTCAAGTCGATTTCTTCTGAGTCGCATACTTCTGATTTTATCGACGAATTAGATCAGATTTTTATACATTTTGGCGAGATAGCCTCCAAATACAAACTTCAGATTGTTAAAACCATCGGTGATGCGTATATGTGTGCCGGCGGTATTCCTCAAAAAAATATTACGAATCCTATTGATGTCGTTTTGTCGGCAATGGAGATGAAACGTTATCTGAAAGAGTTAAGAGTAACTTACGAGCAGAGCCACAGAAAGTTTTGGGAGTTGAGAATCGGTATTCATACCGGCCCCGTGATAGCAACGGCTCAGGGTAAAAAGAAAATTACGTACGACATCAAGGGAGAAACCGTTAATATCGCCTCACGTATGGCCTCAGCTGCCGACGTGGAAAAAATTAATGTTTCTGTTTATACTTACGAACTTGTCAAAGATTATTTTTTGACAGAGTACAACGGCATTACGCCCGTAAAATATCAGGGCGATTTGGAGATGTATTACATCCGCCGTTTAAAACCCGCTTACTCTCAAAACCGTCAGGTAGGAGAGTTTCCTAACGAAATCTTTCATATAAAATATCTTCTTAGACAATTTACTGATTTACAAGAGCTTATTCTTGATAAATTAGAAAAAGAATTACCTAAATATCTTCATTACCACAGTTTTAAGCATACGATTGACGTTGTTAATCAAGCGGAGTTAATCGGTTATGGCGAAGGTGTTGATGATCAGGATATTCTGCTTTTGAAAACGGCTGCTCTTTTTCATGATTCGGGACAAATCATCGGAAACGAAAACCATGAATATTACGGTACTCAAATCGCAAGGGAATATCTTCCGAAATGGGGTTATACAGAGGAGCAGATTGCTAAAATTTGCGCACTTATTATGGCTACAAAACTTCCGCCTAATCCGCAAAATCTTTTGGAAAAAATTATGTGTGATGCCGATTTGGATTATTTGGGCAGAACGGATTTTATTCCTGTTAGCAACACTTTGTACGAGGAATTAATTGCTCAAGGCAAAAAAATCAGTATTCTTGAGTGGAACAAAAATCAAGTGAAATTCTTAACGGGACACCAATATTTCACCGATACGGCTTTAAGACTTAGAAAAGTGGGAAAAGAATATCAAATCGACCGCCTTAAAAAGCTCATCAAAGAAGACGAGGCAAAATTAAATTCATAAAAAAAGGCGGGACAGTTTCACAACTATTCCGCCATCAAAAAATAAACAACTAAAAAAAGAAGTATTTTATAACATGAAACACACTTACATATACGATTTTTGTTTCAAAAGGTTTCGTTTGTTTTGTTAAAATCTGTTAAAAGTGAAATTTTTACAAAAAAATCCTTCTTAATCCCTTAGAAAAAAAATCTTTTTTGGTTTTTCAGAAAAAAATACTACTTTTGAAAGTTGAAAAATCGTGCAAAAAAAATTGTCCGATATTCAATTATGGTGCAAAAATTGTTTGATTTTTTCTTTAACAAAGGAAAAGCATTATGAAAAATAGTTTTAAAAGTATCGGTTTAGTGATTGCGGCGATAGTGTTTTTGTACATTTGTATTGCCACGTATCTTTTGTATTCGGATTATAGATTTTCACTTGATAGGACCGTGAAAACCTCGGATTATTATGCTATACATAAAGCCGAACAGATTTCCTCTTATATCAATATGAGCGTTGCTAACGCCTCGACTATCAGCGAAATGCTTGCCGCTGCTAAGGAGAAATACGATTACGGTATGCTGCCATACGTGGAAACGGCTATCAAAAATTTTGTTACAGAAAACAATGATATTCTTTCCGTTACTCTGACGTGGGAATATGCCGAGGTTGATAGACTTTGGTCGAAACCTACGGGACGACTTGTTGAAAAATTTTATATGCGGGACGGACTTGCTTGTTTTTCTAGGGACACGGTAGACCTTGACGGTGAATACGTTTCGGAGAATTATTATCAGATGAAAAATGGCGCAACTCACGTTTTGTTTACTAATCCTTATATGAATATTTCTGATTATGTTTCAAAAAGTGAGGCTAAACTTTGTTATTCGATAACTACACGTATCGTTTTGGAAGGAAGGTTTTTAGGCATGGTAACTATTGAACAGCCTGTCAGCAATCTTTATTCCATGATGAGCGATATGCCTTTGGATTATGCCGGAAAACCTTTTATCGTTGCTGACAACGGAAAAATCTACGGACACAAAAATCCTGATTATGACAATACGCTTTTTATGGACGTTTATTCAGGCATTGACCGAAATGACGAAATAGTAAAAGTTTTGAACGATGGAATTATCGGCAGTTCGGATTTTGCAGATTCCACGCATTTAACTCTTATTCCTATTGCCGTAAAAGATAACGGACGTCCTTGGACTTTGGTTTCGGAAATTTCGTTAGGAAGAATTTTGAAACAGTCAGGCAGAAAAGTTGCTCCGTTTATTTTCCTTTCGTTTTTGGGTTTGGCGTTAATGACTGTTTTTGTGCTGTTTTTTGTTAGAAAAAATACTTCGCCTTTGCGTCAGGTTGGAATCGTTTTGCGTCAGATAGACCGCGGTGAATACGAGAAAATCGAAAAACTTGAATCCAACGATAGTGAAATTCAAGAGTGTTACGAGGCGGTTAATATTTTGGCGGATAAGATTTCAAAGACGACGGCATTTGCTAATAGTATCGGACACGGCGACCTTAATGAAAAATATAATATAGATAATCCTAACGCATTGGACTTAGCGTTGTTGGATATGCAGAAAAATCTTTTAAGAGCGCGTAGAGACGAGGAAAACCGAAAAGTCGAAAACGAAAAACTTTCATGGTCGCAAAACGGTCTTGCTCAATTAGGTGAATATTTGCGTATGAACAATGCTGACATCAATGAGTTCTCTTTTAATGTCATCAGTTTCCTTGTAAAATATATGGGAGCTTTGCAAGGCGGATTGTTCGTAACGGAAGAAAAAGATGGTATTAAGTACCTTGATTTGAAATCTGCATACGCTTTTGACAGAAAGAAACAATTGGAAGGTAGGGTTCAGTTCGGCGAATCGTTGGTCGGAAGATGCGCTATTGAAGGAAGATCTATTTTCCTGACCGATGTGCCTGACGGTTACCTTTATATTACATCGGGTTTGGGCGAAAATAAACCCTCTTGTATACTTTTGGTACCGTTGAAATTTGAGGATGAGGTTCACGGCGTTATCGAAATTGCCTCGCTCAAAATGATTGAGGAATATCAAAAAGTTTTTTTGGATAACGTTTCCGAGCGTATCGCCTCTACGATTTCTAACATTAAGAAAAATATTAACACTGCCGAACTTTTGGAAAAATTCCGTACTCAATCGGATGCTTTGGCTGTCAGAGAGCAAGAAATAGAAAAATCTTATAAGGATATTAAACGTTCAAAAGAGGAAATTAAACTCAATGAACTTGAAACCGAAGCAATTTTGGAAGTTCTTTCTCAAAGTTGTATTATAATGCGTTATGATACAAGCGGTTTGGTTACTGATATAAGGGATTTGACGCTTGAGGTAACTGGTTATAAACGTTCTGACATCGTGGGGCATTATCTCAAGGAAATTCTTGCTTTGACTAAAAACGATATGGATAATTTTGATATTTTCTGGAACGAGATTATTCAAGGTGTTAAGAAGACGAGAAAGTTCACAAGGGGTGAAACTCTTTACAAAGAAACTTTCACACTTATTACCGATGAAAACGGCAGTCCGTTCAAAGTTGTCAGTGTTGCCGTTCCCGTATAGTAAAGGAAAAAATTTAAAAGTTTTTTGATGTTTGCCGCAGCGGTAAGACTTTTTACAGAGTTTTACCGCTGCGGCAAATTTGTTATGAGCCTAAAATTTCTAAAAAAATGCTTTTTTTTAATTCAAAAATTAACATTTAAAACATTCTGATTATCATAACATTTCGTCTTTACAATAAAAAAAACAGAAAAAAAATTAGTATTTTATTTGGATTATTAGTTAAAAAATATTTAACTTAGGGAATTAAAAAAAAGCAAACCTCAAGAGAATATTAAAAGGTTGTAAATTATGAATTTAATGAAAAAATTAATACTGTTTTCGTTAGTTTTTATACTCGCAAGCTTTTACGGGTTGAAGGCTCAAGAGCCGCAAATTAATGAAATCTCAGCAGAAAAAGAGGCTTTTGAGCCCGGTGAACTCATTATGGAGCATATTGGCGATGCTTACGAATGGCATATCGCCACGTTCGGGGATTTTCATCTTAGTGTGCCGCTTTTATGTTTGGTTTACAGCGAAAATACTGGGTTTCACGCTTTTTGCGCAAGCAATCTTCATCATGGAAGTGCTGAATTTGAAGGTTTCAGAATTTCGCAGTCCGAAAAATACAAAGGCAAATTAGTCGAAATTGTAGGAAATCAGGAGGTTCGTCCGTGGGATTTTTCTATCACGAAAAATGTTTTCGCTTTGCTGTTTTCGGTTTGTCTTATCGCCTTTATCTTTATTAAGATGAAGTCTTATTACCAAAAAAATCAGGGAAAGGCTCCGCACGGCTTTTTCAATGCTTTGGAATTGGTGGTTCTATTTGTCCGTGATGACATCGCGTACGCATCTTTAGGTAAAAAACACGGCGATAAATTTATGCCTTTTTTAATGACGGTGTTCTTTTTTATCTTCATTAACAATCTTTTGGGTCTTGTGCCGATTTTCCCCGGTGGTGCAAATCTTACCGGTAATATCGCAGTAACTTGCGTTTTGGCATTATTCGTCTTTATCATAACTACTATTAATGGTAAAAAAGAATATTGGCTCGAGATTTTCTGGCCTAATGGCACTCCCTGGTGGCTTAAAATGCCCCCGATTTTGCCGGCTGTTGAAATTATGGGTATGTTCACAAAACCGATTGTCCTTATGGTTCGACTTTTTGCGAACATCACCGCAGGTCATATTATCGCTTTGGGTTTCTTCTCATTAATCTTCCTTTTCGGTGCTAATAGTCCTGCTTCAGGTTACGGTGTGGCTCCTGTTTCAATATTGTTTACCGTCTTTATGTCGGCATTGGAACTCTTGGTTGCATTTATTCAGGCATACGTTTTCACGCTCTTGTCATCAATTTATTTCAGCATGGCAGTTGCAGAAGAACATGAAGAAAAACCAGCGGTGAATTGACAATTAACAATTGACAATTGACAATTGACAAAAAAGAAAATTACTAATTTTTAATATATACAGATATGACACTATTAACAATTTTGAATGCATTGCTTGATGCGATGCCCGCAGATGCGGCAGTTGCTTTTATGGCGAAATTCGGCGCAGGTATCGGCGCAGGTTTAGGTGTAATCGGTGCCGGCATTGGTATCGGTAAAATCGGTGCTTCAGCTATGGAAGCAATAGCACGTCAGCCAGAATCGGTAGGTGATATTCGTTCTAACATGATTATCGCTGCTGCTTTGGTCGAAGGTGTTGCATTCTTCGCAATCGTTTGCTGTCTGTTGGTTATCGTCGGATAATTCTTTTCTTTGTCAGAAGAAAAATCCTAACGGATAGAAAAAAACAGTGAAAAAAGTATTCCGCTTATATAAAGCGGTTGGCTTTAGTGGCGGAATACGTTTTTTTTTGAAACATTAAAAAGCATTTTTAATTATGAATCTTGTAATTCCCGACTTCGGCCTTTTGTTTTGGATGGTATTGTCATTCAGTATTTTGCTGATAATACTTAAGAAGTACGCATGGAAACCTATTTTGAAGATGCTTCAAGATAGGGAGGATGAGATTTCAAAATCGTTGGAGGCTGCTAATGCCGCTAAAGAACGGATGGAAAAACTTAACGCTGAAAACGAAGAAATCTTAAAACAAGCGCGTGCCGAAAGAGAGGCAATCCTCAGAGAGGCTAAAGCAACTAAAGACAAAATAGTCGGTCAGGCTCAAGCCGAGGCCAAACTCGAAGCTGACAAAATTATCACAGCCGCTAAAAACGAAATCGCTGCCGAAAAAGAAGCGGCTATGGCGGAACTTTCGTCAAAGGTTGCGGATTTGTCAGTGGAAATTGCCGAAAAGATTTTAAGGCGCGAACTCGATTCTTCCGTTAAACAGGGAGATTACGTTAAAGACCTTGTTAAAAGCATATCGCTTAACTAAAATTTTTGCCGACTATGAACAACAGCAAAGTATCCGTTAGATATGCAAAGGCACTGCTTGAGACCGCTTTGGAGAAAAAAGCCGAAGAACAGGTCAGAAAAGATGTTGCCTTGATTTTGGACTGCCTTAAAACCGAAGGAGATTTCTCTTTGATGCTCGAAAGCCCCGTTATCGCTGATAGCAAAAAAATTGAAATCTTTTCAGCTATGTTTTCTTCAAGTTTCAGCCCTTTGACTTTGGATTTCTTTAAGATCCTTGTTAAAAACAAAAGGGAGAACTTTTTGAAAATTATCTGTATGAACTATCTTACTTTTTATGCTAAAGATAAGAGTATCAGGCAGGTAACGGTAACTTCGGCCACAGAACAGTCCGACGAGGTATATTCGGCAGTCCGGCAGCTTGTCGCCAAGGCTTTTGATAATTCCGCAGAGGTAGAGATGACAAAAAAAATCGATTCGGATATTATCGGTGGTCTTATCATTCAAATCGACGACAAGGTTTATGATGCAAGCATCAAAACACAATTAAAGAAAGTAAAAGAAAAATTAAAATAATTCATTGAAACTATGGCTTCTATAAAACCCGGTGAGGTATCCGAAATCCTGAAACGGCAGTTGCAGGGACTTGATACGGACGTTTCCTTAAACGAAGTAGGAAGTGTTCTTCAAGTTGCGGACGGTACCGCACTTATTTACGGTTTGTCCAACGTACAGGCCAGCGAGATGATAGAATTTGAAAACGGCGTGAAAGGTATCGTCCTTAACCTTGAGGAAGATAATGTCGGCGCGGTTTTGCTCGGTTCTTCGGAAGGTATACACGAGGGAACGCAGGTAAAACGTACTGGACAGATTGCTTCAATCAATGTCGGCGAAGGCCTTTTAGGACGTGTTATCAACACCTTGGGTGAGCCGCTTGATGGCAAAGGCGAAATCACGGGCGAACTTTATAATATGCCCCTCGAACGTAAAGCTCCGGGCGTTATTTACCGTCAGCCCGTTAAAGAACCTCTTCAAACAGGTTTGAAGGCTATTGATGCCATGATTCCTATCGGTAGGGGTCAAAGGGAACTTATTATCGGTGACCGTCAGACAGGTAAATCCGCTATCGCCATTGATACTATCATCAATCAGAAAGAGTTTTACGACAAAGGCACTCCTGTTTACTGCATTTATGTTGCAATCGGTCAGAAAGGTTCAACGGTTGCCTCTATCGCCAAAACGTTGGAGGAAAAAGGCGCAATGTCTTATACAGTAATTGTTTCAGCTACGGCGAGCGAACCGGCGGCACTTCAGTATTATGCACCTTATGCAGGTGCTGCTATCGGTGAATTTTTCCGCGATACCGGTCGTGCTGCGTTAATCGTTTATGACGACTTGTCAAAACAAGCGGTTTCTTACCGTGAAGTTTCGTTGTTGCTCCGTAGACCGCCAGGACGTGAGGCTTATCCGGGCGATGTGTTCTATCTGCATTCAAGGCTTTTGGAACGTGCCGCTAAGATTATCGCTAACGACGAAATCGCTAAGCAGATGAACGATGTGCCGGAGTCTATCAAACATCTCGTTAAAGGCGGAGGTTCGCTTACGGCTTTGCCTATTATCGAAACGCAAGCAGGCGACGTTTCGGCTTATATCCCGACTAACGTTATTTCAATTACGGACGGTCAGATTTTCTTGGAGTCCAACTTGTTTAACGCGGGCGTAAGACCGGCTATCAACGTCGGAATCTCGGTTTCGAGGGTTGGTGGTAGTGCACAAATCAAGGCCATGAAAAAAGTTGCCGGAACTTTGAAACTCGACCAAGCTCAATTCCGTGAATTGGAAGCTTTCTCAAAATTCGGTTCTGACCTTGATGCCGCAACATTAGCCGTTTTGGAAAAAGGCCGCCGCAATGTTGAAATTCTTAAACAGCCGCAATATGCGCCTTATCGTGTAGAACAGCAAATCGCAATCTTGTATTGCGGTACGCATAATCTTATGAGAGAGGTTCCGCTCGATAAAATTAAGGATTTTGAGAAGGCATTTATCGAGAAACTCGAGGTATCTCACAAAACCGATATTCTTGAACCGCTTTCTCAAGGCACTATCAACGACGAGATTACTAAGGCAATCGAAACGCTTGCAAAAGACGTTGCCGATAGTTTTAAATAGCATTTTATAACCACGGAAAACACTAAAAAATTACGTAAATTTTCTGTGTTTTTTCGTGGTTTTAACTATATGTATTGATATGGCAAATTTAAAAGAAATACGTGGCAGGATAGCCTCTGTTACCTCTACAAGGCAGATAACATCAGCTATGAAAATGGTTGCCGCCGCCAAACTCAGAAAAGCTCAGTCTTTCGTTGCGCAAATTGTTCCTTACAAAAACAAAATGCAAGAAATACTTTCTGTGCTTAATGAGACTTTAGCGGACTCGCCGGACATCGTGTTTACGAAAAAAGGCGAAGTTAAAACTATGCTCGTAATCGCAATCAGTTCTAATAAAGGACTTTGCGGCGGTTTTAATAGCAATATTTTCAAACAATGCAATCTTATCCGCGAAAGGGTAACGGCAGAAAATCCGCACTTGGATTTGCAGTTTTATACCATAGGCAAAAAAATTTCTGAACAACTCTCAAAATCGGGTTTCAAAGTCTATAAATCCGACATTGAGGCTATCGACAAAGTTGATTATCAAAAGTCAGAGGCTATTGCTCAAGAAGTTACGAATTTGTTTTTGGAGAAAAAATTCGACTGCATAAAACTCGTTCATAACGAATTCGTTAATCCCGCAGTCCAAAATGTAGGTGAAGAGGAGTTTTTACCGCTGAATTTCAAACCTCAAAAAAATAAATTCAAAAACGATTACATCTTCGAGCCGGATAAGGAAACTATTATCAACAACCTTATCCCGCAGTGGCTTAAAACAATATTATTCAGCGCATTAGCAGAAAGCTTCGCTGGTGAACAGGGCGCTCGTATGACCGCTATGAACAAAGCTACCGACAACGCAACCGAACTTATTAAAGATCTTAATCTTCAATACAATAAAGTGCGTCAAGCTTCTATCACCAACGAAATCATCGAAATCGTTTCCGGTGCTAATGCTCATTAAAAACCGCTCGCTGCGGGGGCGTTCCCTTTTGAAAAAGGGAACCGGAAAACTTTTAAGAGATATTAATTAGGGAAAGCCCCTAAAGGCTTTCCCTAATTAATATCTCCAAAAGTTCTTTGGTTCTTTCTTTCAAGAAAGAACTGCCCCGCCGGCATGAGGCGTTTTAATTAAGACAGAAAATGGATAAAATAATAAACAAAGACATAAAATACATTGGCTGCGACGATAAGGAAATCACGCAGTTTGAAGGACAATATATGCTTGAAGACGGTATGTGCTATAATTCTTATCTTATTGAAGATGAGAAAATTGCAATTATGGATACCGTTGACAAGGCGAAGAAAGATGATTGGCTGAAGAATTTATCTGAGGCATTGGGAGACAAAGTTCCTGATTATTTGATTGTTCAGCACGTTGAGCCTGATCATTCGAGCGTTGTGGCGGAGGTTTTGAAGAAATATCCTGGAATGAAAAC
>Ga0310695_10003135_pt1 | contig 33126 bp, 31 predicted proteins | sample RumenRJG_04DNA_FD_203882 | JGI IMG/M metagenome (GOLD analysis project Ga0310695, IMG submission 203882) | Bovine rumen microbial communities from Lethbridge, Alberta, Canada - RJG_04 (v2) (version 2) | ecosystem: Host-associated > Mammals > Digestive system > Stomach > Rumen | place: Canada... | reverse complement strand
GCGAATCTGTTCGTCGTGCCGATCCTCGAGGGCATCATCGTGATCTGCCTTGCGGCGGGGCTGCTTGCCTTTGTCCTTCCTTTTCTCGGTAAAGTAATCTTCCTTTTCAGCAGCCTGTCGTTCGGGCTCGCGGAGGAGATGACGCGCCTTTTCGCGCAGATGCCGGGGAGCCAGGTCTGGGTTCCCGTGCTGCCTCTGCCGCTTACCGCGGCCTTTTATGCCGGGCTTCTCTTTTCCGCTCTGCCGGAAAAGGAGCGCGGCCGCCTTCTGCAGCAGGCAGGGAAATGGTATCGAAAAAAAGAAAGACTATGGAAGGGGCTTGGTGCGGGCCTCGCCTGTGCCGCGTTGTTTTTCGGGGCGGCGGCCCTGCTCCGGCCTGCGGAGCTCACGGTGCATTTCCTCGATGTCGGGCAGGGGGACGCCGCGCTTGTCGTGACGCCGCACGGGCACGCATTCCTGTTCGATACGGGCGGCGTGCGCGAGGGCCGCTTCGATGTCGGGAGCCGCGTGGACGTGCCGTATCTGCTGCACTACGGCATCCGGAAGGTCGACGCGGTGTTCCTGACGCACGCGCATGAAGACCACGCGGCGGGGTGCGGCGGGATCCTCGCGAAGCTGCCGGTCGGCGCGGTCTACACGGCGGGCGAGGGCGTGCAGGCGTATGCGCGCAGCATGCGGATCGGCGACGCGAGCCCGCTCCTGCTGAAGTTCCATCCGGCGAAGCAGGGGCAGAAGCTGTGCGTGGACGGCGTGACCGTCGAGGTGCTCTATGCGCCGCAGCCCGATGCGGAGGCGAGCGGGGGCGGCAATGAGTTCTCGAACGTCTACCGCGTGAGCTACGGGGCGGCGTCGTTCCTGTTCACCGGCGATCTCGTGACGGGGCAGGAAAAATGCCTGCTCGAGGAAGGGATAGCGCCGAGGGGCACGGTTCTGAAGGTCGGGCACCACGGGTCAGATACCTCGTCATCTGTGGAATTCTTGCAGGCGGTTTCGCCGCGGGCGGCGGTGATCTGCGTCGGGCGGGATAACACATTCGGGCATCCGAAGTCTGTGATTCTCGAGCGCCTGCGCGAGAATCATATCCCGTATTACCGGACGGATGAGGATGGCGCCATCGTATTCCACACCGATGGGAAACGGCTTTGGCAGGAGACGTACACAGGGAAAGAAGCGGAAGAATGAGCGGAAAAGAAAATGCCGGGAAACCGGCAATCCAGTTGAACAGCCGGCAGCAGGAGGTCGTCGATACGCTCGATGAGAACGTCCTGCTGCTGGCGCCGGCGGGAACGGGCAAGACGAATGCCATGGCATGCCGCATCGCGCATATCCTGAGCCTCGGGCTCGCGGGGCCGGAGGAAATCCTCTGCCTGACCTTTACGAATAAGGCGTGCCGGGAGATGCGGAGCCGCCTCGAGCACTTTGTAGGGGATGAGGCGGACCGCGTAGTGACGCGGACATTCCACGCGCTCTGCTATGACATCGTCAAGGCGGAGACGAAGAAGCACTCCGACCTCTTTGCGGATTTCACGATCTTCGACGAGGTGGACTGCCGCAGCGTGCTGCGCGAGATCTTCCAGCAGCGCGGGGAGAACTGGCCGGTTCAGGCGGCGCAGAATCTGATCAGCCTGATGAAGCTGACGTGCGGGAACGCGCTGCTGTCGGGCAGGCAGCAGGCCGGCTACGTGGAAGTGCTGCGCGGCCTGCAGGAGACCAGTAAGGCGGAGCTCAAGAAGCACTGCGTTGACGGGACATGGCGCTTTGACGATGCCATGTATCAGAACTGGCTGAAGGATGGCGCACAGATCGCGGCGCTCTACGACCAGAGGCTCCACGATGTGCATGGGCTCGACTTCGATGACCTGCTCGTCGAGGCGGGGCGCCTGCTCGCGCGGCCGGAGATCGCGGCGTACTGGGCGCGGCGGTTCCTGTTCATCCATATCGACGAGGTGCAGGACACGAGCGCGTTCGAGTACGCAGTGCTCGAGAAGCTGTTCGGCACGAGCCGCCTGATGTTCGCCGGCGATTTCTTCCAGACCATCTATGCGTGGCGCGGCTCGCGGCCAGAGGCCGTGCTCGGGGCGTACCGCGAGAAGTATCATCCGAAGACCATCGTGTTCCGCGAGAATTACCGCTCGACGAAATTGCTGCTCGATGCTTCGTTCGGGTGCCTGGAGAGCCTTTTCCCCGAACGCGTCGCGGCGGTCTATCCGGACGGTCTCGAGGCGGAGAGTCAGGAGCCCGGTGCGCCGATCCTGCTGAAAGGCGCGCTCGACTTTTCCGAGGAAGCGCAGTGGATCTACGATACGATCGCGCAGCTCCCGACGCAGGATTATGCGAAAATCTGCATCCTGACGCGGAACAACCGCTACAATAAGGCGCTTTCGCAGCAGTTCCGCCATCTCGGCCGGGATGTGCCGATCGGGGAGCGCATCCCGTTCATGCTGATCGACGATCACAAGTTTTTCCGGCGGCAGGAGGTCAAGGACGCGCTCGCGTTCCTGCGCCTCGTTGTGAGCCCGCATGACAGCACGAGCCTCATGCGCATCCTGAACCGGTTCGGCGGCGGAATCGGGCCGGCGCTGATCCACCGCATCTCTTCGCAGACTTACCGCGCGGCGGGCATCCGGCTGACGGACTATCTCGACCCCGTCGCGCGGCAGACGGGGGATCCCTACTCAGCCCTGCTCGAGGCGCTCCGGGCCGAGAATGTCGTCGTGTTCGATGTCGAGGCGACGGGGGTTGACCCGACCCGCGACGAGATCATCCAGATTGCGGGCATCCGGCTCGATGCGGAGGGCCATGTGAAAAAGACCTTCAAGCGGCTGCTGCATCCGGCGCGCCCGGTCGGGGATTCGGTCAAGGTGCACAAGCTCACGGATGAATTCCTCGCGGAACACGGTGAACCGCCGGAGACTGTCCTGAAGGACTTCTGCGCGTTCGTCCGCGGCAGCATGGTCGTCGGGCACAATGTCACGTACGATATCGGCATCCTGCAGAGCCAGCTCGCGCGGCTCGGCCTGCCGCCTGCGGATTTCCTCGGCTTTTACGATACGCTCGATATTTTCCGGCGGTTCTATCCGAACCTGCCGAACCACCGCCTCGAGACAATCGGTGCGTACTGTCAGGTCACGCATGCGTCGAGCCACGACGCGATGGACGATATCCTCGCGACGGCGGAGATCCTGCTCTACGCCGTGAAGCGGAACATCGTGCCGCGTGCAGGCGAGCGCCGGGAGCTCATGCGCGCGGATCTGCCGAAATTCGCGGGGCTAGCGGCGGAGCTGGACGCGTTCCGTGAGCAGGCCGGGAAGGTGCGTCCATGGCAGCTGCTCGGGCAGATTGTCGTGGACGCCGGCATCGACGTGTACTACCGGGAACGGCACGAAGAAGCCCGGGTGGAGAACCTGCGCGAACTGTTCCGTCAAGCACGGGATCTCGATGACCCGGCCATCCGGCCGCTCGACGCGGTCTACCGGTTCCTGCGCTATACGACGCTCTCGAGCACGGAGCTCGACGCCCTGACGAAAAAGACGCAGATCCCGATCATCACGGTGCATCAGGCCAAGGGCACGGAGTTCGACTACGTGTTCCTCGCGGGGCTGCAGGAGGGGACGTTCCCTGGCTTCCAGGCCGTGCAGTCGGGCAGCCTCGACGAGGAGAAGCGCCTGTTCTATGTCGCCATCACGCGGGCGCGCAAGCGGCTGTTCCTGTCGTGGTGCCAGCGCTACAACAGCCACTATCAGCATATCAGTCCCTTCATTCACGCGATACCGTCGCACTATCTGCGCGACGTCTGAGAATATGGTATACTAAAAAAAGGCCCCGTCAAGTTTCCACGCGTGACGGTGCCTTTTGCAGGAAGGGAAGATCCTGCAGATGATGTTATGCGGGCATCGGGAACATGCCCTGTCCATAGTATAGGGAAAAATACGCGCTATGTCAAGACAAAAATAAGACGAAAGACCTATAAAAAACGAAAAAGAGGTGTCATTTTGTTATTTTCACCTTTTATGGCGGAGCTCCGGAAGGAGAAGGCCGTGGACTGCCATGTATTCCTGCTGGCCGGCGACGAATCGTATTTCATCGATCAGGCGCGCGGGCGGATACTTTCGCTGCTGTTTCCGGATCCGTCTGGTAGGCAGGACGGCCTCGAGAAGCTGAATGGTGCCGTCGATACCGATAAGGTCATCGGCCTGCTCGAGAACGCGCCGTTCCTGACTGACAAGAATGTGGTCTTCTGGCAGGATCCGCCTTTTCTCATGGCGAAGAAAAGCGATGCGGAAAAGCCGGAGAAGAAGACAAAGGACAAGAAACAGGAGCGCTGGCTCGAATATCTGCAGAATCTGCCGCCGTACAGCTATCTGATCCTGCAGACATCGCATAAGCCGGATAAGCGGAAGAAATTCTACAAGACTGCCGAGAAGATCGGCATGGTGCTCGAGGCGGAACCGATCCGTGCATGGAATATCGGCGAATGGCTGCAGGGCAAGCTCCAGTCGATGAACCGCGATATGGACCGCGGGGCGCGCGCGTATTTCGCGCGGGCGGTCAGCGTCATGGATAAGATCGACCTGACCTACCTCGATACGGAGCTCAGCAAGCTCGCGCTCTACAGCGATAAGCGGCGCTACACGCAGCAGGACCTCGAGGCCGTGTTCTCGAGCCTGCCGGAGGTCTCGTCGTTCGCGCTGCTCGACGCCGTCAGCGAGAGGAAGGGGCGGCGGGCGCTGATGCTGCTGCGCCGCGAGCTCGAGGACGGCACGTATTTCACGCTGATCCTCGCGCTGCTCGTCCGCCATGTGCGCCAGCTCTGGCAGGCGAAAGTATTCATGGAGCAGGGGATACGCGGCAGGGCGCTCGCGAAGCCGATGAACCTGAACCCGTATATCGCGGAAAAGGTCGGTCAGGCCGCAGCGGCCTTCCCCGAAGCGGTGCTCGAGCGCGGCATGCTCGAGCTCATCGATGCGGATTACCTGCTGAAGACCGGCCAGGCGGGCAATGAAAGGCTCGAGCACGCCGTCATCACGCTCTGCACGGGGACATGAGACGCCGGAAGAATCCGGCAGGACGGCGCCAGAAAAATAATAGAGGAAACGAAAGAAAACGAAAAAATAGGGGGATTTTTAGTACCAGGGTTGACATACACCTGCTAAATTGCTATAATTAACACTGTTAATACGAGTCATCGAGACAATCGCGGCTGGTTTATACCAGATGAGGAAAGTCCGGGCTCCACAGGGCAGTGTGCTGGATAACGTCCAGCGGGGGCAACCCCAGGGAAAGTGCCATAGAGACTTAGACCGCCCGCTTCGGCGGGTAAGGGTGGAAAGGTGCGGTAAGAGCGCACCAGCGGCCAGGTGACTGGCCGGCTAGGTAAACCCCACACGGAGCAAGACCGAATAGGGAAGGGATGATGCGGCCCGCGGAACCTTCCGGGTTGCGTCGCTTGAGCCTGCAGGCAACTGCAGTGCCTAGATAAATGATTGTCGCCGCGCAAGCGGAACAGAACTCGGCTTATTGATTGCTTGTATTGACCTTTGATCTGCATATAGCTTGGCTGATGGAAAACCGTCAGCCAGTTTTTATTTCCGGGTTAAATCTGAAAGTTATCTGAAAGAATCCAAAAGGAGATGGAATAATCCGGGAAGCATGATGTACCTCGAAGTACGACGACTCACGTCGTATGATATATAAAACGTATTGGGTTTCAAAGATACAGCCGAATCTAACCCAGGAGCGGGGGAACCATGGGAAACGCACAGCCGTTTTCTTTTTGGGGTGAACGCGTGGATCTAGCCCGGCGAGACCGGTGCGATGAAATCTGCGAGGGTGGTCTTCTCTACCCTAACCCGGCAGCTAACCTCGTAGGCGATTTAAGAGAGGAGTTGGCTTTTTGAGTAAAGCAGCACGTATCATCACATTGACGGTGGCCCTGGTATTATGCCTTTCGAGCATGGCAGGGGCATCGGCCTTCCGCGTTGGCGATCAGGGCACGGATGTAGCGGAGATCCAGGGACAGCTTCATAGCCTCGGCTACGATGTCAAGGCTGATGGGGATTACGGTCCGGCAACGGCCGAGGCAGTCAAGGCGTTCCAGTTATCCCGTGGCCTTTCCGCTGATGGTCTGGTAGGATCGGCAACCTATTCCGCACTGCTCGGCAAATCGATGCCGGAAGTGGTGCACAGCACGAATGCGGTGGCGAGCACGGTCGTTTCTGAGTCGATGAACTATCTCGGCGTGCCGTACGTCTTTGGCGGTACGACGCCGAACGGCTTCGACTGCTCGGGCTATGTGCGCTATGTCTTTGCGAAGGCGGGCATCTACCTGCCGCGCACGGCAGACGCGCAGTACGAGTGCGGCTATGCGGTCTCGACCGCAGAGCTCCAGCCGGGCGACCTCGTGTTCTTCTCCACGTATGAGCCGGGTGCGTCGCATGTCGGCATCTATCTCGGTGACGGCAACTTCATCAACGCGTCCTCGAGCCGCGGCGTTTCCGTCGCGTCGCTCTACAGCTCTTACTGGGGTTCCTGCTATATCGGCGCCCGCCGCGTTATGTAACAACTAGACGATTTTTGGGAGAGGGCAGAACCTCTCCTCTTTTTTTCTATGTTTGGCTGTGATTAGGGGGAATGAGCATGGGAGATCTGTTTTTGTGGCTGCTCATCGTGTTGATGCTGGCCTATACGTTCTGGGATGAGCTCTTTACAGACTAATTCTCTTTCCGGAAAGGATTTTCATAGGGGGATATCGAATACAATAGAAATAGGAAAACAGAAACAGGGTTCGGTATAGAAGGAGAGACAGGATATGACAAAAGTCAGGATCATGAATATGATGTTCTACGGCTTCCACGGCGTCTACGAGTATGAGCGGGAGCAGGGGCAGAAGTTCTATGTGGATATCGAGGTCGAGACGAAGGATGATACCGTCGCGCAGACCGATGACATGAAGGACGGCGTCGATCCGGCGGCCGTCTATGAATTCGTCAAAGAGACCATGGAGAAGAAGCGCTATCAGAACCTCACGGCGCTCGCGGCGCATATCGACGACAATCTGCTCGAGAAGTATCCGCATTTCCGCGCGGTGACGGCGCGCATCCGCAAGCCGTCCGTGCCGATTTCCGGCCCGATCGATTATGTCGAGGCCGAGGTTACGCGCGAGGCGAAATAATCGGATCTTTTGGGTGCTGCGCGGTGCGCGGCACTCTTTTTCTATTTTATGGTTGCATTCTGTAACAATTTTCTGTAAGATTGTATATCGTATAGGGGTGTTCTATCTTTTAGGATGGAAGTTGGGGATAAGAGTGAGTGAGGAAACGAAGGATCGTTATATTCTCGCGGCTTTATCGGAGATCCCCGGGTTCGGGAGCCGGCGGATCCGTCGGCTGCTCGAAGCGTTCCCGGCTGCGGAGCTCTGGCGGATTCCCGCGGAGGAGATGCGGGAGGCCGAGCCTTCGGCCGTGCTCCGCGAGCGGCTTGCCGCGTTCCGCATGGAGCATCCGGATGAGCCGGAGCGGCTGTGGGAGCGCTGCGGGAAGGCTGGCGCGGAGGTATGCACGATCCAGTCCGCGGAGTATCCAACGGCTTTGCGCGAGATCTTCGATCCGCCGATCGTGCTCTACTATCGCGGGATATGGATCCCGGACGCGCGCCGCGTCGCGATGGTCGGCTCCCGCCGCTGCAGCAGCTACGGCGAGGGGATCGCGCAGAACTTCGCACGGGACTTCGCCGCGGCGGGGCTGACGGTTGTCAGCGGCGCCGCGCGCGGCATCGATACGAACGCGCATAAGGGCGCGCTGCGTGGCGGCCGGACTGCCGCGGTGCTCGGTTGCGGCATCGACATCGCCTACCCGCGGGAGAACCGGCGCATGCTCGAGGAAATCGCGGAACGCGGTGTCGTGCTCAGCGAGTACGGGCCGGGCGTCCAGCCGCTTCCGGCGTTCTTTCCCGCGCGCAACCGCATCATCAGCGGGCTTTCCGAGGGGACGCTCGTCGTCGAGGCAGCGCGCCGCAGCGGCTCGCTGATCACGGCGGAGCTCGCGCTCTCGGAGGGCCGGAACGTCTACGCGGTGCCCGGCAGCATCTGGTCGGAATCCTCGGCCGGGTGCCACCATCTGATCCAGCAGGGAGCCAAGCTCGTGACAGCTCCGCAAGATGTCCTTGAGGACTATGGCATCGAGGCGGCGCCGGCGCGGAAGAAGCGCCTTTCGCTGAGCCCTGAGGAGAGGAAAATTTGGCAGGTGCTTTCCTTTGACCATTATCTGACCCCGGACGAGATCGTCCTGAGCCTGCCGGATGGCGATATCGCGAATCTGCCCCTGCAGCTCCTGCAGATGGAGCTCAAGGGGCTGGTCATACAGAACGACTTGCACGCCTATCGGCGCGCGGAGAGGGAGTGAATTTTTGGCAGCTGCAGCAGAAAAGAAAAAAACGGCTACAAAAACAAAAGCGAAGAAGAGAACAGCGCCGAAGAAGATCCTCGTCATCGTGGAGTCTCCGGCGAAGGCCAAGACCATAGAGAAGTATCTGGGGCGCCGGTACATGGTCCGCGCGTCGATGGGGCATCTGCGCGATCTGCCGAAGAGCCAGTTCGGCATCGACGTGGAGCATGATTTCGCGCCGAAATACATCAACATCCGCGGCAAGGGCGACCTGATCAAGGCGCTCAAGAAGGACGCGAAGCACGCGAGCAAGATCTATCTCGCAAGCGATCCCGATCGCGAGGGAGAGGCCATCGCATGGCATCTCGCGTATATCCTCGGGCTCGACCCGGCCGATGACTGCCGCATTGTGTTCAACGAGATCACGAAGCCGGCCATCCAGGAGGCCGTCAAGCACCCGCGCAAGATCAACCTCGACCAGGTCGACGCGCAGCAGGCGCGCCGCATGCTCGACCGCATCGTCGGCTACAAGCTCTCGCCGCTGCTCTGGCGGAAAATCCGCAAGGGCCTCTCGGCCGGTCGCGTGCAGTCGGTGACGGTCAAGCTGATCTGTGACCGCGAGAAGGAGATCCAGGCATTCCGGTCGGAAGAATACTGGACGGTCGGCCTGAAGCTCCGCAAGCAGAAATCCGCGATGTTCGACGCGGAACTCACGCAGATCGACGGGGAAAAGCTGAACCTCAAGAACAAGGAAGAGACGGATCAGGTCGTCGCGGATCTCACGGCGCAGGAGCTCACGGTGAAAGCGGTGAAGCGCAGCGAGCGCAAGCGCCGCGCGCCGGCTCCGTTCACAACGAGCTCCTTGCAGCAGGACGCTGCGCGCAAGCTCGGCTTTGTCTCGCGGCGCACGATGCGCATTGCGCAGCAGCTCTACGAGGGCATCGAGCTCGGCCATCACGGGGCCACCGGTCTGATCACCTATATGCGTACGGATTCGACGCGCATCTCGGAGCTCGCGCAGGGCGAGGCGCGGACGTTCCTCGAAAACAGCCTCGGCGCGGCCTATGTGCCGGAGAAACCGAATATCTACGCGGCCGGCAAGAAAGCGCAGGACGCGCATGAGGCTATCCGGCCGACGAATATCGAGCTGACGCCGGCAAGCCTCGAGAAATATCTCGACAAAGACCAGATGAAGCTCTACACGCTGATCTGGCAGCGCTTCGCGGCGAGCCAGATGACGCCGGCCATCTACGATACGATGGGCGTGACCATCCAGGCGGGCACGCGCTATACGATCCGCACGAACGGCTCGAAACTGAAATTCCCGGGCTTTACGGCGGTCTACGCAGGCGCGGACAGCAAGAAGAAGGAAAAGGATGTCGTGCTGCCGGATATGGAGGAGGGCGACGCCCTGCAGATCGCAAAGACACTGCCGGAACAGCATTTCACCGAGCCGCCTCCGCGCTACAACGACGCCTCGCTCGTCAAGACGCTCGAGGAAAAGGAAATCGGTCGTCCGAGCACCTACGCGCCGATCATCGACACGATCCAGGCCCGCGGCTACGTGCAGCGCATCGACAAGCATTTCCAGCCGACGGAGCTCGGCTTCGTCGTCATCGACATGCTCGAGAAATATTTCAAGAACATCGTCAACGTGAAGTTCACGGCGGACCTCGAGAACGAGCTCGATGAGATCGCGGAGGGCAAGGTCGAGAAGAACGACCTGCTCCGCGAGTTCTACGGGCCGTTCGAGGAAACGGTCGAGAAGGCGGACGAAGCCATCGGCAAGGTTGAGATGCCGGTCGAGGTGTCGAACGTGCGCTGTGAGAAATGCGGCCGCATGATGGTCGTGAAACAGGGGCGCTATGGCAAGTTCCTCGCATGCCCGGGGTTCCCGGAGTGCCGGAACACGAAGCCATTGCTCGTCGATACTGGCGTCAAATGCCCGAAATGCGGCGGCGCGATCGTCGAGCGCAAGACGCACCGCGGCCGGAAATTCTATGGCTGCGAGAACTATCCGAAATGCGATTACACGACCTGGGATGCGCCGCAGAAGGAGACCTGCAAGGAGTGCGGGTCGTTCATGCTGCTGCACCGGTTCAAGAACGGGCGCACGATGCTTTACTGCAGCAACGATGACTGCAAATCGCGCATCAACCACCCGATGAATCAGGAACTCGAGAAGATCCGCGCGCGCATGGAAGCGAAGAAGAAGCGCGACGCGGAGAAAGCCGCAGAAGAGGCACAGAAAGAAGAAACAGAAGAAAAGGAAAAGAAGGCATGAGAAAGGTTCTTGTCATCGGCGCCGGCCTCGCCGGCTCCGAGGCCGCCTGGCAGGCGGCAAACCGCGGCGCGGAGGTCACGCTCTACGAGATGCGGCCGGAGCATCAGACGCCCGCGCATAAGACGGGCGGCTTCGCCGAGCTCGTCTGCAGCAACTCTCTGCGCGGCGCCGGCCTCGAGAACGCCGTCGGCGTGCTCAAAGAGGAAATGCGCCGCATGGGCTCCATCGTCATGGAGGCGGCCGATGCGACGCGCGTGCCGGCGGGCGGGGCGCTTGCGGTCGACCGTCACGGCTTCAGCGACTACATCACGGAAAAGGTCACGAACCATCCGCATATCCACGTGGTCTATGAGGAAGTGCAGGAAATCCCGCTTTCGGAGGACGCTGTAACCATCGTGGCGAGCGGCCCGCTGACAGCTGGCAAGCTCGCTGACGCCATCGGCGAGCTCGTCGGGCACGACAGCCTTTCGTTCTTCGATGCGGCGGCGCCGATCGTGAGCCTCGAGTCTATCGACATGAGCAAGGCATGGCGCGCCTCGCGCTATGGCAAGGGGACGGCGGACTATATCAACTGCGCGATGAGCGAGCCGGAGTACCGCGCGTTCTGGCAGGAGCTCGTGCATGCCGAGGAAGCCCCGGTGCACGGCTTCGAGAAAAAGAAGGTCTTTGACGGCTGCATGCCGGTCGAGGTCATGGCCGCGCGCGGCGAGGACACCTTGCTCTACGGGCCGCTGAAACCGGTCGGCCTCGAGGATCCGCATACGGGGAAGCGGCCGTTCGCGGTCGTACAGCTCCGGCAGGACAACGCGGCGGCGACGCTCTACAACATCGTCGGGTTCCAGACGCATCTGAAATGGCCGGAACAGCGCCGCGTCTTCGGCATGATCCCGGGGCTCGAGCACGCGGAGTTTGTGCGCTACGGCGTCATGCACCGCAATACGTTCCTGAATTCGCCGAAGCACATGCGGCAGACTCTGCAGTTCCGCGGGCAGGACAATCTGCTGTTTGCCGGACAGATGACGGGCGTCGAAGGCTATATCGAGTCCGCGTCATCGGGACTCGTCGCTGGCATCAACGCCGCGCGGCTCGCGCGGGGCTGGCAGCCGCTCGTGTTCCCGGCGGAGACCTGCCATGGTGCGCTCGCGCACTACATCGTCACGAGCGAGGCCAAGCATTTCCAGCCGATGAACGTGAACTTCGGCATCCTGCCGGAGCTCGGCGAGCGGATCCGCGACAAGAAAGAGAAGAAACTGCGTCTGGCGCACCGCGCGCTGGATGCGCTGCAGGCATTTCTGCCAAGTTTAGATTAGGAAGAGACGGGAGTGGAGTAAATTGGCATACAGTTTTCATGCGACGACCATCTGCGCCGTCCGCAAGAATGGGAAGACGGCAATCGCCGGCGACGGACAGGTCACGTTCGGCGAGCATACGATCATGAAGGCGAACGCTCGCAAGGTGCGCCGCCTGTATCACGGCAAAGTACTGTCCGGCTTTGCGGGTTCGGTTGCCGATGCCTTCACGCTGTTCGAGAAATTCGAAGCGAAGCTCGAGTCCTATCATGGCAATCTCGAGCGCGCGGCTGTCGAGCTCGCAAAGGAATGGCGTACGGACAAAGTGCTCCATAAGCTCGAGGCATTGCTGCTCGTCGCGGACTCTGAGCACATCCTGATGATATCGGGCGGCGGCGAGGTCATCGAGCCGGATGGGGACTGCGCGGCCATCGGATCGGGCGGCTTCTACGCGCTGTCCGCGGCCCGCGCGCTCACGCGTCATACGGATATGAGCGCGGCGGAGATCGCGAAGGAATCGCTGTCAATCGCCTCGGATATCTGCGTCTATACGAACCACAACATCATTGTAGAGGAGCTGGAGAACTGATGGAGATGGAGATGGAGAAGCAGAGCATGCTCGGCGTCAACGAACAGACGCCAAGACAGATCGTGGAGGAGCTGGATCGGTACATCGTCGGGCAGGACGAGGCGAAGCGCTCGGTCGCCATCGCGCTCCGCAACCGCTGGCGCAGCCGCCAGCTGAGCTCGGCCATGCAGGATGAGGTCATCCCGAAGAACATCCTGATGATCGGATCGACCGGCGTCGGCAAGACGGAGATCGCGCGCCGCCTTGCAAAGCTCGTCAAGGCTCCTTTCGTCAAGGTCGAGGCGACGAAGTTCACGGAGGTCGGCTACGTCGGCCGCGATGTCGAGACCATCGTGCGCGACCTCGCGGAGGTCGCGGTCCGCATGGTGCGCAAGGATCGCATGGACGCGGTGCAGGAAAAGGCGAAGAAGCTCGCCGAGGAGCGCATCCTCGACGTGTTCGTGCCGCAGCCGAAGAAATCCCAGAATCCGCTCGGCCGCCTGTTCGGCGGCGACGACGAGGAGGAGAAGGACGAGGAAGGGCAGGAGCCGAAGAAATATCAGGCAGGCCGCGAATGGGTCCGCAAGCGCCTTGACAAGGGCGAGCTCGAGAAGGAAATGATCGAGGTCGAGGTCGAGGAGGACGCGAAGCCGATGGTCGGCATGTTTGCGGGCTCGAGCCTCGAGAACATGGGGGATAACCTGCAGGATATGCTCGGCAGCATGATGCCGAAGCGGCATAAGAAACGCAAGGTCTCCGTCGAGGAGGCCCGCCGCATCTTTACGCAGCAGGAGGCCGAGAAGCTCATCGATATGGACGCCGTCGCAGAGGAGGCCTGCAAGGTCGCCGAGCGTTCGGGCATCGTCTTCCTCGATGAGATCGACAAGGTTGCGGTCCGCGGCGACGCGGGCGGCCAGGATGTCTCCCGCGAGGGTGTGCAGCGCGATATCCTGCCAATCGTCGAGGGCACGACGGTCATGACGAAGTACGGCCCCATCAAGACGGATCATGTGCTGTTCATCGCGGCCGGCGCGTTCCACCTCGCGAAGCCGTCGGACCTCATCCCGGAGCTGCAGGGCCGCTTCCCAATCCGCGTGGAGCTCCAGTCGTTGCGCAAAGAGGATTTCGAGAAGATCCTGACCGAGCCGCAGAACGCGCTGATCAAGCAGTACCAGGCGCTGCTCGCGACCGAGGGCGTCGAGCTCGAGTTCCGCCCGGACGCCATCAGCCGCATCGCGCAGCTCGCCTGCGACGTCAACGAGCAGTCCGAGGACATCGGCGCGCGCCGCCTGCATACGTTGCTCGAGAAACTGCTCGAGGATGTGAGCTTTGACGCGCCGGAGCTCACGGAGAAGCACATTGTCATCGACGAGGCTTATGTGGATAACAAGCTCAAGGATATTGTCGTGAACCGTGATTTAAGCCAATTCATTCTTTAACTTTGCGCGGAAATATGGTAAACTGTACCTATAGTGCGAAAATTTCGTCAAGTCATTGGATCAGAAAGAAGGATACGCGAGATGGCATCGCTGCTGGAAAAAACGCGCAAACTGGATAAATTGCTGCAGAGCTCTGAGGTCGTTGAGTACGACGGGATTTCCCGTGTGCTCAGCAACGTCCTCGACGCGAATGTCTACATCACGGACGACAAGGGCAAGATCTACGGCTATGCATTCGTCGATGATTTCGAATGCAGCCTGATGATCGACAAGGTCATCAATCAGGGCGAGTTCCCGAAGAAATACGTGAACTGGCTCATGCGCATCGACGAGACGCGCGCGAACCTCCGCTCGAAGACCGGCATGTGCGCGTACGACGAGGGGAAGGAATGCAAGTTCCATGGGAAGAACACGACCATCGTCCCGATCTATGGGGTCGGCAACCGCATCGGCACGCTGATCGTCGCGAAGTACAACGGGGAGTTCACCGATGATGACCTGCTGCTCGCGGAGTACAGCGCGACGGTCGTCGGCATGGAGATGTTCCGCGCCATCGCGGAGAAGAAGCGCGAGGAGACGCATAAGCGTGCGGTCGTGCATACGGCGATGTACCGCCTGTCCCCGTCGGAAAAGGAGGCAGCAGTCGCCATCTTCACGGAATTCGATCCGGAGGAAGGTCAGCTCATCGCCTCGAAGGTCGCGGACGAGGCGCGCATCACGCGATCGGTCATCGTCAACGTCCTGCGCAAGCTCGAGTCGGCAGGCATCATCCATACGGATTCGATGGGCATGAAAGGAACGCGCATCCGGATCCTCAACGACAAGCTCTTCGAGGGCATTCAGGAGTTGCGCCGCGAAGTCTAAGAAATAGGACACAAGGACTAAAAATGGGAAAAGCATACGATGGACTTTCGTTCTGTCGTATGCTTTTTTTTTCGACGGCTTCTAAAATCTTGGAAAAAGTGATAGAATGAAAAGGAATTGTATGATAGACGTAGAAGTATCTCTAATAGGCGGCAACTGGGTACGGCCGCCTTATGATGGAGAACAGGAGGCTTACGATGTTCCTAGACCAGATCATGAACGCGCCTTCGATGGACTATTTATCGAGAGGATTGACCGCCGCGAACCTGCGGCATGAGGTCATCAGCAACAATATCGCGAACGTCAATACGCCGAACTTCAAGCGCAGCCAGGTGAACTTCGAGGATCTGCTCTCGAAGGAGCTGCATCTTGACGATGACCCGAACAAATTGCAGCTCGTGCGCACGCACGACAAGCACCTCCCGGTTGGCTTGCCCGGCAAGGCCAGCCCGGTCATCGAGGAGGATGACACGACGACCATGCGCGTCGATAACAACAACGTGGATATCGACATCGAGATGGCCAGCCTCGCGAAGAATCAGCTCTACTATAACTCCATGGCGACGGAGCTCGGAAATTACATCTCGAGGATGCGCAGCTCCATCACGAGCCAGAGCTGAGGCGGATCGGGCAGACGGACGGATGATGGAATACTTCCATGAAAAGCAGGGGGAAGAAACATGGGGATGTTTATGGGAATCGATGCGGCGGCGTCTGGCCTCACGGCGGAACGCCTGCGCATGGATGTCATCTCGAACAATATCGCGAACGCGAATACGACCAGGACGCGGGAGGGCGGTGCGTACCATCGCCGCTACGTGATCTTCGAACCGCGCGAGAACGACGAGAGCTCCTTTACGAGCTTCCTGCAGAAGTCGATGCACAAGACGGCAGCGGGGAACGGTGTACGCGCGGTCGGCATTGCCGCGGATAATGAACAGGGCCCGCTCGTCTACGACCCGGGTCATCCGGATGCGAACGCGCAGGGCTATGTCGAGCGGCCGAACGTCAACATCGTGTCGGAGATGGTCGATATGATCACGGCCTCGCGCGCCTATGAGGCGAATACGACGACCATCGACGCCGCGAAATCGATGTTCACGAAAGCGCTCGATATCGGCAAATGACGGACGGACTGACTGAAAAAGCCCAGCAGAAAGGATAAAGCGAATGGATATTACGCCTTTGCAGATGACGCCGGTGCAGATGCACGCGGAAAGCCATCTCGGTGAAACGCAGCCAAAGGAAGAAACCAAGAGCTTCGGCGACTATCTCGTCGACGCGCTGAAGAAGACCAATGACCTCCAGCTCGACGCAGACCGTGAGAACGCTTTGCTTGCGGCAGGACAGATCGATGATATCTCCGAGGTCGTCCTCGCCAGCCAGAAGGCCGATCTCGCCTTGCAGCTGACTCTCCAGCTCCGGAACCGCGCGGTTTCTGCCTATCAGGAAATCATGCGGATGCAGGTGTAAATGCATTTTTCTGATGTTATGCGAAAAGGGAAGGAACGGGCAGAGAAGAAGGGCCAGAAGGCCATATAAAGCCCGCATTTCCACGAGAGCTCAGGGTTTGAAGGGATTGAGATCATGGGAGACTTAAAAGAGCGGTTCCAGCAGCTGCGCGACCGTTTCACGAAACGGCAGCGATACATCATGCTCGGCGTCGCTTTGGCACTCCTCCTCGCGATATTGGGTGTCTGCTTCTGGTACGGCAGCAAGCCGGACATGGTTCCGCTCTTTACGAATATGGAGCAGAAGGACGCCGGCGAGGTAGCCGCGAAACTGAAAGAAGATAAGGTCGAGTACAAGGTCGAGGAAACGAAGCAGGGCACGACGATCCTCGTCCCGTCGAAGAATGTGCATGACGAGCGCCTGAAGCTCGCCGTCGACGGGCTGCCGCGCGGCCAGAAGGGCTTTGAGATCTTCGATGACAGCAAGCTCGGCGTCACGGAGTTCCAGAACAAGGTCAACTATCTGCAGGCCCTGCAGGGCGAGCTCACGCGCACGATCGAGCAGATCGACGCGGTCGAGAAGTGCCGCGTGCATATCGTGCTGCCGGAGGACAGCCTCTACAAGAAGAATGAGAAGCCGGCGACGGCCTCCATCATGCTGCGCCTGAAGCCGAATCAGGAACTCACGAAGAAAGAGATCAAGGGAATCACGAATCTTGTCGCGCACAGCATCCAGGGACTGCAGCCGGAGAACATCACGATTGTCGATGAGAGCGGCAAGTTGCTGAACGATCCGGACGATCAGGACGAGCAGAGCGTCAAGGCGAAGACGATGACCCAGCTCGACATGACGAAGAAGGTCCAGGACAACATCCAGAAGAATATCCAGTCGCTGCTCGACCAGTCGCTCGGCCGCGGCAAAGCGGTCGCGCGCGTCAGTGTGGAGCTCGACTTCGACGACAAGACGACGGATCGCCAGACGTTCTCGCCGGTCGTCGATGATTCGGGCATCATCCGCAGTCAGCAGGACAGCGATGAGACCTACAACGGCACGTCGACGAATCCGGGCGGCCCGGCAGGTGTGCAGTCGAATGTCCCGGGCTACGTCGCGCAGCAGGGCAATGCCAACGCGAACTACGAGAAGAAAGAGTCGACGAAGAACTACGAGATCAACGAGGAAAAGCAGAAGATTGTCGCGTCGCCGGGCTCCATCCGTCGGCTGAACGTCGCGGTGCTCGTCAACGATAGCGTGACGGCAGCGCAGCAGGACAGCATCATGAATGCGGTATCGAGCGCGGCCGGCATCAATCAGGACCGTGGTGATACGATCTCTGTTGAGCCGCTGCCGTTCAGCACAGCGGATGCCGACGCGCAGGCCGCGGAAGAACAGGCCGCAAAGGATCGCGCGAACCGCAACGTCTATCTGATCCTCGCCGGCTTCCTGCTCGTGCTCGCCCTGATCACAGGCGCCTATGCCATCCACCGCCGCAAGAAGCAGCAGGAGCTCGAAGCTATCGAGGAGCAGAAACGTCAGGAAGAAGAGGCGCGCCGCGAACGCGAAGAGGCGAGAAGAGCAGCTATGGCAGCAGCAGGAGAGACCAGCGAAGGCGAAGAAGGAGAGCTCACCGAGGAAGAACAGCGGCATCTCACCGAGAAGCAGACAATCCAGGAGCTCATCGACAAGAAGCCTGCGGAGATGGCAATGCTCATCAAGACTTGGCTATCGGAGGAAGAGTAAGCTATGGCAGACATGTACGGAGAAAGCGAACAGGAGCTCTCCAACGAGGAGAAAGCCGCGGTATTGTTCATCGCTCTGGGGCCTGAGTATTCCGCGAAGCTCTTTCAGCACCTCGACGATGATGAGATCGAGAAGATCACGCTCGGCATCGCGAACCACAAGCAGGTCAGCGCAGAGCAGAAGCAGGCCGTCATCAGCGAATTCTACCAGATGGCGATGGCGAAGGACTACATCTCGACTGGCGGCCTCGAATACGCGCAGGGCGTGCTCGAGAAGGCGCTCGGCGCCGAGAAGGCCAACGAGATCATCAGCCGCCTCACGACGAGCCTGCAGGTGCGCCCGTTCGACTTCCTGCGCAAGACGGATCCGTCTCAGCTGCTGAACTTCATCCAGAACGAGCATCCGCAGACCATCGCCTTGATCATGGCCTATCTCGAGCCGGATCAGGCCGCGACCGTCCTGTCCGCGCTGTCCCCGGACGCGCAGGCGGATGTCGCGAAGCGCATCGCGCAGATGGACCGCACGTCGCCGGAAATCATCCGCGAGGTCGAGCGCGTGCTCGAGCGCAAGCTCTCGTCGCTCGTCACACAGGATTTCACGTCGGCTGGCGGTATCCAGTCCATCGTCGACGTGCTCAACAACGTCGACCGCACGACCGAGAAATCCATCCTCGAACAGCTCGAGGTCGACTCGCCGGAGCTCGCCGAGGAAATCAAGAAGCGCATGTTCGTGTTCGAGGATATCGTGCAGCTTGACGACCGCTCGCTGCAGCTCGTGCTGCGCGGCGTCGACACGAAAGATCTTTCGCTCGCGCTCAAGGCGACGCCGAAGGAAGTGGCCGACAAGGTCTACAAGAACATGTCGAAGCGCGCCGGCGATATGCTGCGTGAGGAAATCGAGTTCATGGGCCCGGTCAAGATCCGCGATGTCGAGGAGGCACAGCAGAAGATCGTCGGCATCATCCGCAACCTCGAGGACAAGGGCGAGATCGTGGTCGCGCACGGCAAGGGGGACGAGATGATTGTCTAAGGTCATCAAGGCGCCGGTATTCAAGGACGACCCGCGCGCCATCGAGACGCCGAAGGCAGCTCCGGAACCCGTGGCCGCCGATGGCAATGCCGAAACGGAGAATGACGGCTTCAACGATGAGACGCGCGCAGCAATGCTGCAGGAGATTGCGGCGAAAGAGGATCGCGCGAACCAGCTGCTGCGCGACGCACAGGTGCAGGCCGACATCCTGCGGCAGAATGCGCAGACCGACTACGACAAGCGCATGAGCGAGGCGCAGACAGAAATCGATGCGCAGCGCGAGGAGGCCCGCCAGCAAGGACACGATGAAGGCTTTGCCGAGGGCAAGGCAGAGGGAACTGAGCAGGCGAAGAAGGAAATGGCCGACGCGATGAACGCGGCCAATGCCAAGGCCGAAAAGACGCTGCGGGATGCGAAAGAAGCCGCGCAGGACTACGTGCAGCATGCCGAGGAGCAGATCGTCACGATCGCTATGGCGGCCGTCGAAAAGATCCTGCCGCAGCATTTCATCGATGTGCCGCAGGTCGTTCTGCCGGTTGTCCGCAATGCAATCTCACAGGTCAAGGATCAGAAAGAGATCGTCGTGCATGTCCCGCCGGACGCCTACGACATGGTGCTCATGGCGCGCGATGAATTCCGCAGCATGCTGCCGGGCGGCGATACGAGCCTCGAGATCCAGTCGGACGAGGCGCTGAAACCCGGCGACTGCATGGTCGAGACGCCGAACGGCAGCGTCGACGCGCGGCTTTTGACACAGATTGAGGCCGTGAAGCAGGCGGTACGGGATGTCATGGCATAGGGGAAGCATGGGATATGCAGATTGATGTTCAGAAATATAAAGATGCGATTGCGGGCTGCCATACGATGAAGCTCACGGGCAAGGTCACGCAGGTCATCGGCCTCGTCATCGAGTCGCAGGGGCCGACGGTCAGCGTCGGGGAACTCTGCTATGTGAGCTCGCATTTCCCGAATGTGCCGCCTCTGCCGGCGGAGGTCGTCGGGTTCCGTGAGGGCTATGTCATGCTGATGCCGATCGGTGAGATGCGCGGCATCGGCCCGGGCTGCGAAGTGGTCTCGGCGCAGAAGACGCTCCGCGTCAAGGTCGGCCGCGAGCTGCTCGGCCGGGTGCTCGACGGCCTCGGGAACCCGATGGACGGCAAGGGGCCGATCCTCTCGGAAAAGGAATATCCATTGCAGGCAGCTCCGCCAGATCCATTGAAGCGGCCGCGCATCCATAACAGCCTCTACGTCGGCGTGCGGGCCATCGACGGCCTGATCACGATGGGCGAGGGGCAGCGTATCGGCATCATGGCCGGCTCCGGCGTCGGGAAATCCACGCTGCTCTCGATGATTGCGCGGAATACCGAGGCGGACATCAGCGTCATCGCGCTCGTCGGCGAGCGTGGCCGTGAGGTGCGCGATTTCATCGAGCGCGACCTCGGTGAGGAGGGCATGAAGCGTTCGGTCGTCGTCGTCGCGACCTCGGATCAGCCGGCACTCGTCCGCATCAAAGGGGCGATGACCGCGACGGCCATCGCAGAGTATTTCCGCGACCAGGGCCACAAGGTCATCCTGATGATGGATTCGGTCACGCGCTTCGCGATGGCACAGCGCGAGGTCGGACTGACCGTCGGCGAGCCGCCGGCGACGCGCGGCTACACGCCGTCGGTATTCGCGATGCTGCCGAAGCTGCTCGAGCGCGCCGGCACGAGCGACAAGGGTTCGATCACCGGCATCTACACGGTGCTCGTCGACGGTGACGACATGAATGAGCCGATTGCCGACGCGGTCCGCTCGATCCTCGACGGACATATCGTGCTGTCTCGCGATATCGCCGCGCAGAACCATTTCCCGGCCATCGACATCATGACGAGCGTCAGCCGTGTCATGGGCGATGTGGTCACGAAGGAGCACTTGCAGGCGGCGCAGCGCATGCGCCAGCTCATGGCGGTCTACCGCGACGCGGAAGACCTCATCCATATCGGCGCGTACGTCAAGGGCTCGAGCGCGAAGATCGATGAATCCATCGAGAAGATCGATGCCATCAACAATTTCCTCTGTCAGGGGATCTTTGAGGTCGACAGTTACGAGGATACGGAGAAAAAGCTCGAAAGCATCACGGGATGAAATAGATGAAGAAATTCAAGTTTCAGCTCGAGACCTTGCTGAAGGTCACTCGCATGAAGAAAGAGGACGCAGAGGCTGCCTACGCGGAAGCCACGCGGAAGCTCGAAGACCAGCGCGCGCATCTGCAGATGCTGCTCAATGAGATGCAGCAGGGGCAGCGCGACTACGAGAAGATTTCCCGCGAGGGGACGCGCGTCAAGGTCGGCCGCATCATGCAGTTCAACAGCTTTTTTGCGTGGAAGCGCGAGCAGATCGAGATGCAGAACAACCTGATCCTGCAGAGCCGCGCCGAAAAGCAGAAAAAGCTCAAGACACTCATGGAGGTCATGCGCTACCTCAAGAGCATCGAGCAGCTCAAAGACCGGAAATGGCAGGAATACAAAGACGAAGTCATGCATGAGGAGCAGAAGGTGCTCGATGAGCTCGGGCAGCAGCTCGTCATGCGCAGAAAGGAAGCGGCTTCATGATCAACTTGAACGGCGTTCATGAGATACAGGCGCGCATTGCGGCCATCCAGCAGAAGTTCGGCATCCCAGGCGGCGTGCCGGGCATGGATTTCGGCAGCACGTTGCAGAAGGAAATCGATAAGGGCGGAAAGACGCAGGCCGTGCACGAGAGCAATCCATCCGCGCAGAGCCCTGCCGCGGTAAATGCGGCAGGGACGCAGGTAGCGGGTACGCAGTCTGCTGCGCCGGCACTCGATGCAGATCTGCCGCCGGCGAACCCGACGCTCTCGAACCTGATCCAGGAGGCCGCACAGAAATATCAGGTCGACCCGAAGCTCGTCTCCGCGGTCGCTGAGGTGGAATCCGGCGGAAACCAGTCGGCTACGTCACCGGCCGGCGCCATCGGCGTCATGCAGCTCATGCCGGGGACGGCTGAGGGGCTTGGCGTCAACCCGTACGACGAGCGTCAGAACATCGAGGGCGGAGCGAAGTACCTGCGCGAGATGCTCGATACGTTCGGCGGCGATGTGCGCAAGGCTGTCGCCGCGTACAATGCGGGCCCGCAGGCCGTCAAGGATTACGGCGGCGTGCCGCCGTACCGCGAGACACAGAACTATGTGAACAAGGTGCTCGATCTCTATCGATAAGGGAACCTAGGAGAAGGCAGGGGGAGACATGGCCGAAAAGAAACAGAAGGTCAAGAAGTTTTTCAAGGGATTCATCATCCTTTTGCTGCTTCTGGCTTTGATCATCGGTGGTTTTGCGCTCGGTATCTATCTGCGCATCTTCAATACGCAGGACGCGAACGAGAAGTTCGGGCTCTACAACCTGCCGGTCATCGGCCGGTACTTCGTGAAGCCCGCGCCGAAAGAGCCGGCGGTCGATATGGACAGCTCGTCCGGGGAAGATCCGGCGGCACAGGAAGACCAGCAGAAACAGAAGCAGACGAAGATCTCGCAGAAAGATATCGAGAAACAGCAGAAGGAACGCGAGGATGCCGAGCGCAAGCGCGTGACGAAGCTCGCCCGCCTCTACAACAATATGAAGCCGCAGGACGCCGCGAGCGCGATGGATACGCTCGACGACGACCTCTGTGTCGCGATCCTGCAGCGCATGGACGAGGGGCAGGCCGCGAAAGTCCTGTCCGCGTTCCAGCCGTCGAAGGCCGGCCGTTTGACGCAGCTGATCTATGAGGGCAAGAAGAAGCAGATGACGCCGACCGATGCTGGCGATGGCCAGCAGCAGAGTGCGAACGGTCAGAATTGAAGAATCATGGGGATTCCATATATCGTTGGGTTTAAGTTCCGTGGACAATCCGACGATATATTTTTTGAACAAAGATTTCATCAGCGAAGGGAGGTGAATCTATGGCAGATACGAATATCATGAACCTGCTCAATGTGCAGGTTCCCACGCAGCCATCGGCACAGCCGGCGAGTGCAGGAAGCAGTGCGAGTGCGGGCACGGCGCGGACGCAGCAGTCCAGCGGCCTTTTTGACAAGGCATTGGATCAGGCCTCGGCGCAAGCTGATACGGATGTGCAGGATGCGCAGGACAAAGCAGCGGTGGATTTACAGAAGCCGGTGCAGAACGCAAAATCGAATAGCGGAACAGCAGATGCGAAAAGCAGGGAAGCGGCGCAGGATGATGCCAAGGATAGGACAGTTCCGGTGGGAACGCAGGAATCAGCGCCAGAGAAGGATGCAGAGGACGCGGATGCGGCAGAAGAGACCGCAACGCCGACGCTGCAGACCGGAGCCCTGTTTTTTTCTATGCTCCATGTGCAGGTGCCATCCACATCTGTGCCGCTGCAGGATGAGAATCCGGCGGAGGCGCAGATCCAGCTGGAAACAGAGGCAATCCAGCCTCTGCAGCCGGCGGAACATGCGCAGAATGCAGAGAGTATGCAGATGCCGGAAGCCGTGTCGGCCGCGTCTGAACCGCAGCCAGCGTCCACCCTGCAGGTTACGGTGAAACAGCCAGCAGGAAATATGCAGACTGCGTCGAGTTTGCAGCCAGCGGAGATTGCTATGCCGGCTGCTTCGGAGCCGCAGCGGATGGCCGCAGTACAGCCGTCCAGCCTTGCGGAAACAGCCGTGCAGCCGGTGTCGGATACCCGTCTTAAGGTACAGGCAGCACAGTCGGCAGCGGGCTCGCAGACGGCAGCAGAAAGCTCTCCGGAGGATATTTCCGGCAGCCTTTCTGCTGCTGAGACAATGGCGGGCACGGAGAGCCGTCCGGCCGCTGTCAATCTGCAGACCATCCTCCCGCAATCGGAGGCGGCCGCAGAAAAGGAGCAGGATATGCTGAAGATCCTGTCTGGCCAGGGATGGCAGACGACGGAGGCCAGAGCAGCACAGGGACAGCCGGCTGCTGCAGGCAGCCTGACAGCTCAGCCTGCTCAGCTCGCGCAGCCCGTACAGGAAGCGCAACCCGCACAGGACGCGCAGAATGCGCAGAATGCTTCGAAGAACGCGGTTTTGTCCATGCTTCCGAAGACGGACGCGTCTGGGGCATTGCAAAGCCTGAGCGGCTTGACGGTTCTGCTGACGAAGGACAGCGCAGGCGGCGCGGCACAGGCAAAGACTGGCGCGTTGTCGAAATTGCTCCGGCTGGCGCAGCCAGCAGCGCAGCAGTCGGCCATCGAAACGGTTCCCGCCGACGTAGAGTCGACGGCATCGCCGGTGATGAACGCGGACGCTGCGGCACAGGCATTGCAGGCACAGCCGCGGCAGGGTGCGTCCGCAGCGGCGGATACCGTGCAGGATAACAGCAGTGCCGACACGGAAACCGTGCTGCAGCAGGCCGTGCTTTCCCTGAAGGGGACACAGTCCAAAGATAATCCGTCCACGGGACAGGATCCGGCCGGTTCTCAGGAAATGGGGAAGGCCGAGGCGGTGACGCAGAGCCATTCCAGTACGCCGGAAGCTGGCGTCAGCGCATTCCAGCAGGCGGTGCAAGCGAGCATCAGCGGCACGCAGGACGCCTCGCAGGCACAGCAGACAACGCGGACGGACTACCAGATCCCGCAGCAGATCGTCGATCAGGCACGGCTCATCCGCCGCGGCGAGGACACGCAGATGGTCATCCATCTGAAACCGGAACATCTCGGCAATCTGACGCTGAAGGTCTCCGTTTCGGCGGATGGCAGCGTCAACGCGTCGTTCCACAGCGACAATGCGCAGGTCCGTACGATCATCGAGAACTCCCTGAGCCAGCTCCGCACGGAGCTCAACAATCAGGGCATCAAGGTCGATCACGTTGAGGTCTACGCAGGTCTTGCGGATGGCGGCCTGCCGCAGCAGAGCGGCCAGCAGGGCCAGCAGCAGGGCAGCGGCCAGCATGCGATGCGCAGCACGCAGGAGAGCACGGATGCCTTTGCGGACGAACAAGACCTTCAAGCGGCACTTGCTCAGCAGACCGATGCGGTCTCGTCGACTAGTGTGGACTATCGCGTATGATTTTATTTTTGGAAAGAAAAGATTGGAGGGATAACGATGTCGGATTCGACCTCGCTCAATACGATAACCGTAGACGGCGTGACAAAGGCGGTCTCCACGTATGAAAGTGAACAGGCTGCGAAAAAAGCACAGTCGACAGATAACTCTTCGCTCGGTAAGGATGCGTTCTTGGAACTGCTCGTGACGCAGATGAAGTATCAGGATCCGCTCGACCCGCAGGATAACAGCGAGTACCTTTCGCAGCTCGCGCAGTTCTCCGCACTCGAGCAGATGACGAACGTCGCAGAGGGACTCACGACCGTCTCGAATACGGTCTCGGGGATTTCGTCCATCCTGACCGCGAGCAAGGCGAGCGGCCTGATCGGCCAGACGGTCAGCTGGGAGCAGGATAAGACGACCATGACGGGCACCGTCGAGGGCGTCAAGATGAAGGACGATACGGCGAGCCTCGTCGTCAAGGCGACGGATGGCAAGACCTATACGGTTTCGGCCAGCGACCTGACGCTGATCGGCAAGTCGGAGTAAGATATACAGGAGGCAGGGAAAATGGCGGATTCACGCATTTTCTTTTCGTCACAGCCGCTCCTGCCTATCGACAATCACAGCAATCATGCGGCGTCCGCGCGGAGCAGAACCACGGGAACTACGGATTCCCGGAGTTTCGCAAAGATCTACGAGGACGCGAGAAATCAAGTGAGTTTCTCCCAACATGCGCTTGAGCGGATGCGGACGAGAAATCTGAATCTCAGCGATCAGGATCTTGCGAAGCTCGATCAGACGGTCGATGCGATGTCCAGGAAGGGCGCACGCGAGTCGCTGATTTATCTGAGCGGTATCGCACTCGTGGTAAGCGTCGCGAACCGGACTGTGATTACGGCCATGGACGGCAGTCAGGCAAAAGAAAATATTTTTACGAACATCGACAGCGCAGCAATCCTGTAACGGAGTCGGACCTACGGGAGACTTCGGGATGCCGAACGACAGAAGCATCCCGGTGGGATTGCGCGTGACGATGCAGAGCAGAATACAGAAAGGAAGTTTTCCTCATGATGCGTTCACTTTTCTCCGGTGTATCCGGTCTGAAATCCCATCAGACGCGCATGGATGTCATCGGCAACAACATCGCAAACGTCAACACGACGGGCTATAAATCCAGCCGTACGAATTTTGAGGATATGATCTCGCAGACGCTGTCGAACGCGGCGTCCTCAACGGACACCACCGGCGGCACGAATCCGAAGCAGATCGGGCTCGGTACGGGCGTCGGCTCAATCGATCTGCTGTTCACGGATGGCTCGGTGCAGTCGACGGGCAAGAACACTGACCTCTGCCTCTCGGGTAACGGACTTTTCGTTGTCAAGCAGGGGGATCAGACGTATTATACACGTGACGGCGCGTTCGAGTTCGATTCCGACGGCAATTACGTCTTGCCGAGCAGCGGTCTCTATGTGCAGGGATGGACGGCGACGGACGGCGTGCTGTCGACGACAGGGACTGTGGGAAATATTACAATTCGTGCTGGTAAATCTATGCCATCAAAGAAGTCGACTATCTCGACGTATGCAAATAATTTGAATGCAAGTACTACAGGGTATACCATCAATAACCTTTTGGTTAACTATACTGATGGGACATCGGAAACAACAACGAATTATTCTCCATCGAATGCTAATGGCAGAATTACTCTGACATTGTCTGACGGAACAACGGCATTGGCTGATTCTGGGCGTACTTTTACAACAGGACAGACTGCTGGCGATATTTGGACTTCGAATGTGAAATCTGTGACGGCGAACGCAACTGGTACAGTGAGCCTTACAGTAGCAGTTCCTAGTAATTATACACAGGTAAATGGAAAAACATCAGGCACATTGAAAATTAGTGACTTGACAACAGGAACTTATTCGATCGGTGAAAGTTATACTGCTACGAAAACGATTAAAACTGCAGTAGCAAATGCAGATGGAACTGTTACTTTGAATTTTGCAACTTCCACGCCGAGTGATGGCATCGATAGCGTTACGGTCCCGCAGCCATCGAACGGTACATATCAAGCGGGAGATACTTTTACGGTGAGTTTGAATATTACTGGTGGTACAGCAGCGACTGGTGCTCAAATTACTGCTGAAAATGGACAATCGGTAGTAGCAACTGCTGCTGCTACGTTGGGGAAGTCCTATACATATAACTCGCAGGCAAAGGTATCTGCAATTACACGTGCAGATGCAGGAACATTTATCAATAACGGTAAAACAGTATCATCTGTTTCAGTTGTAACAAGTGACGGTACTACGCTTACAGGGTTGAATGGCTCGACATATTCGTCAAATGATACATTTTATCCGTCTGTGACGACAACGGTATCGGTTTATGATTCATTGGGGTCGGCACATTCTGTTCCTGTCCTACTGACGAAAACGGCTGATAATACATGGGAGTTGAGTCTTCGCGGTGGCAACGATTCAATGACAATTACAGAAACAGATGGCACGACAACCTCGGTCACTTTAACAAAATCGAATCTCGTTTTTGATACGAGCGGCAAATATGTTTCTGGCTCTGGTTCATTGGCACTTAATTATACGAACGGTGCAGCCTCGCAGTCCGTTTCCTTGAATCTTGCGGGATTGACGCAGTATGCTGGCAGCAGTACAGTCAATGCGACAACCGACGGTAATGCCGCCGGCACGCTTTCGAGCGTCTCCGTTGACAGTTCCGGCATCATCACAGGTACGTACACGAACGGTATCAAGCAGACGGAGGCGCAGGTCGCCGTCGCGCAGTTCACGAACGCATCGGGTCTCGAGAAGACGGGCAACAGCCTCTATCAGGTCTCGAACAACTCCGGCACGGCGAACGTCAAGACGGCGGCGGATCTCGGCGTCAAGATCACGCCGTCGGCACTCGAGATGTCGAATGTCGATATTGCGGACGAGTTCTCGAACATGATCATCACGCAGCGCGGTTTCCAGTCGAACTCGAAGATCATCACGGTCGGCGATGAGATGCTCGAGACGTTGATCAATATGAAACGGTAATCGGGGAACATAATCCAGTACGGAAAGTTTGGGCAGGAGTGCTCGTATGGCGCTTCTGCCTGAATTTTTTTCAAAAAAAGACGAATTTCCCAGAAAAGAAAAAGGGAAAAACGGTACGCGTGCCGAAAACAAATAGAATAGAGGCAGTAATGCCTAGGAAACGCAAAAGGGTTTAGGGAAGATGGGAGATCGACACAGATGATTAAACTGACGAGGTTCAATTCGCAGACCAATCAGAAAGGCGAGTTTGTGCTGAACGCCGAAATCATAGAGACCATCGAGGAAACGCCGGACACGGTGATCACGCTGACCAATGGCAAGAAACTGATCGTTGAGGAATCGATGGATGAGATTGTGCGGCGTGTCATGAAGTACCGGCGGGCCTTAAAACAATTTTAGGACATTTTCCGTATAGACTTTTTTCTGTCGCTTGATATAATGGAAGGGTAGCGATTAAGGAAAATAGGCATTTCGGTCATTCCTTAAGAAGGGAGAAGCGTATGGCTGCGGAAGAGAAGAAAACAGAGGAAGCACCGGCAGAGGCAGAGGCACCAAAGAAGAAGTCTCCAATCCTGCTGGTGGTAGTCCTAGTCATCATCGGACTCGTCCTCGCCGGCGGCATCTCGTTCTTCGTCACGACCAAGATGATGGCGAATACGAATGCGACAAATGTCAGCGAACACCATGATCCGGGCACGTTCGTGAAGCTCGGCGATGAGAAGGAGGGCATCCTCGTCAATGTCGGCGGCCCGAAGGCGGGCAAGTTCCTGAAATGCGGGATCGTCCTCGAGATGAACCCGGCGAAGAAGGATAATGTCGAAGAGGGCAAGCTCAAGCCGATGGCGGAGACCAAGATCCTCGACACGACGATGCAGATCCTCCGTTCGGCGTCCCTCGATGAGTTCGACGCCAACAAACAGGATGATCTGAAGAAGAAGATCAAGGACGAGCTCAACGACAAACTCGGTCAGGGCTCCGTCTATGATGTATATTTCACCAGCTTCCTGCTGCAATGAGGGAAAATATAGAAGTTCAGGCAGGAAGGAGGACGAAGGTTGGCAGATGATGTCCTGTCTCAATCCGAGATAGATAAGCTGCTGTCCGCCCTGTCGGATGGCTCTGTATCCGCTGAGGAAGTTAAGGCAGACGAAGAACAGAAGAAGATCAAGACCTATGATTTTCGTCGTCCGGATAAATTCTCGAAAGACCAGATCCGCACCTTGTTCATGCTCCACGAGAGCTTCTCAAGGCTGTTGAACACGTATCTTTCCACGCATCTGCGGACGATGGTCAACGTAGAGGTAGCCTCCGTAGAACAGCTGACCTATCAGGAATTTGTCCAGTCACTGGCAAATCCATCAGTCATCAGCATCCTGGCGGTGCCGCCCCTCAAGGGCAACATCATCATGGAGATCAATACGGAGATCGCGTTCGCGTTCATCGACCGCGTGTTCGGCGGCGAGGGGAACACCTCGCTGAAACCGCGCGTGCTGACGGAAATCGAGGAGACGGTCATGCGACGCTTCATCGATGTCGCGAACAATCTGCTGCGCGAGGCGTGGTCGACCGTCATCGATATCCACCCGACGCTCGAGGCGACGGAATCGAACCCGCAGTTCACGCAGATCGTCCCGCCGAGCGACATGGTTGTGATCGTGACTATCCAGATGAAGGTCGGCGAAGTCGAGGGCATGATGAATATCTGCGTGCCGTATCTGGTACTGGAACCCATTATGTCGAAGCTGACGACGACGTTCTGGGTGGCTTCGTCGGTCACGAAGGATGATGATCCGCAACAGGTCAAGATCCTGCAGAAGAAAATCGAGCGCACGAAAGTGCCATTCGTCGTCGAGCTCGGGCGTGTAAATCTGACGATCCGCGAGTTCCTGACGCTCGGCTTCGGCGATGTCCTGCAGCTGGATACCGGCGTAAAGGATGAGATGCGTTGCCTCGTCGGCAAGCGGCCGAAATTCTACGCGCGGCCCGGCACCTCAGGGAAAAAGATGGCGGTTCAGATTACGAAAATCATGAATCAGGAAGAGGAAGAGGAATCAGAAGAAGGAGATGAAGTAACGGATGAGTGACGATGCAATCTCGCAAGAGGAAATTGATGCCCTGCTGAATGGGGGAATCCCATCGGCAGATGGCGGAGACGCACCCGCGGGAGGTTCGGACTCAGGCGCAGCAGCGGACGCGGCACCTGCGGATGCAGGGGCGGCTGCTCCTGCAGGGGCGGATTCATCTCAGTTCGATGATGTACTCTCCGATATGGAGAAGGACGCTCTCGGCGAAATCGGCAACATCTCGATGGGCAGCGCGGCGACGACGCTTTCTGTCCTGCTCGGCCATAAGGTAAACATCACGACTCCGTCGGTGGCGGTCTCGACGATGGGCATCATCAAGGAAAACTATCCGATGCCGTATCTGATCGTCGAGGTCGGCTACACGACGGGTATCGATGGCAACAACGTCCTCGCCATTCAGGCGCAGGACGCGGCCATCATCGCTGACCTCATGATGGGCGGCGATGGCACGACGCCGGATACCGAGCTCAATGAAATCCACATGAGCGCGGTCGGCGAGGCCATGAACCAGATGATGGGGACGGTCGCGACGTCGCTGTCGACGATGTTCAATAAGAAAATCGATATCTCCCCCCCGACGACGAGCCTCATTGATCTCGGCACGGAGGACAAGGTTACCGATATCGTCGGCGACAACAACGAGCCGGTCGCGCGCATCTCCTTCCGCATGGAGGTCGATGGCCTCATCGACAGCGAGATCATGCAGATCCTGCCGATCCATGTGGCAAAGGAAATGGTGCAGTCCCTGATGAACCCGGGGGCGGATGAGGAGCCGGCTCCGCAGCCAGCAGCACCTGCTGCACCGGCACCGAGCCCGGCGCCTGCAGCGCCAGCGCCTCAGCCAGCCCCAGCACCGCAGCCAGCGCCGGCTCCACAGCCTGCACCAGCGCCACAGCCTGCGCCCCAGCAGCCGATGGCCGCAGCGCCCGCTCCTGGGTACGGTTACGCGGCGCCGCCGGCTCAGCCGCATGTCGCCACGAATGTGCCGGTCCAGCAAGCGCAGTTCACACCGCTCAACACGCAGCCGGTTCAGGTCAATGACGCGAATATCGGCCTGATCCTCGACGTACCTCTTGAGGTCACGGTTGAGCTTGGCCGCACGAGGAAATCCATCAAGGAAATCCTCGAGCTGACCAATGGATCGATCATCGAGCTCGACAAGCTCGCTGGCGAACCGGTCGATATTCAGGTCAACGGGAAATTCCTCGCAAAAGGCGAAGTCGTCGTCATCGATGAAAACTTCGGCGTACGCATCACCGAGATCGTAAGCCCGGAGGAGAGAGCAAGCAAACTGCAGTGATTGCTGGTTTGACTTGTTTAATCGATGATTTTCCGATATAATAGCTTAAGGGAAAACAAATAGGAATATCAGGGGCAAGGCACATGCTATTGCTCATTCAAAGATGAGGAGAGATGAAACATGGCAGTACGGGTATTAGTCGTAGATGACGCAGCGTTCATGCGGATGATGGTTAAAGATATCCTGACAAAGAACGGCTACGAAGTCGTCGGAGAGGCAGAGAACGGCATGAAGGCCCTGGAGAAATACCAGGAACTCAAGCCGGACCTCGTCACGATGGATATCACGATGCCGGAGATGGATGGCATTTCCGCCGTCAAAGAAATCAAGAAAGTCGACCCGAACGCGAAAATCGTCATGTGCAGCGCCATGGGCCAGCAGGCCATGGTCATCGAGGCCATCCAGGCCGGCGCGCGTGACTTCATCGTCAAGCCGTTCCAGGCTGACCGCGTCCTGGAGGCTGTGCGCAAAGCAGTAGGCTGATGACAGGAAAAACGCAAAAGATTGTATTGGTGGGACTGGCAGGGCTTGCAGCAGTCTTGCTGCTGGCCATGGATCCCGCATCAGCTGCTGAGGAAGCGACTTCAGGCGGATATCTATCCGGCTATGAAAACACGGATCCCCGGCCGACGACGGTATCCTTGTGGTCGACTGCGGCCTATTTGCTCAGTTTATTCGCCATTTTTGCCTTTGTGGTGGGGATGGCCTATTTTGTTGCAAAGTATTTAGGCGGGCATTTCGCAAAGCAGCAGACAGGAAGTGGGGGGCGTATCCTCTCCCATCTGCCGCTGGGGCCGAACCGGTCAGTCTGTGTCGTGGAGATGGCGGGGCGCTGTCTCCTGCTCGGCGTCACCGAGCATCAGATCACGCTGCTCTCAGAGATCACGGATCCCGGGGAAATCGAGCGCCTGGAACACGACGCGGATGATCACCCGGTACGTCCGGAACTCTTTGCGAAGCAGTTCGGGACGCTCGGCGATTTCGTGCAGAAGATCCCGCCGATGTTCCGGAAATAAGCGCGGGCCGTGTCCATGGGTCATACGAAATGAAAAGGGGTTGTAGGCGCTTGAGACGCCCGAATATCTTATTTTTGCTGGGCGGCGCGCTGCTGCTTCTGGCCTGGTGGTCCGGGAGCGCGGACGCAGCGCCGGTGATTCCCTCCGTGAATGTCGATGTCGGGACGGCGAATAAGCCGCAGGACGTCGCTGCGACCTTGCAGGTCGCGGCCGTGCTGACGATCGTTTCGCTCGCACCGGGCATCCTGATGATGACGACGTCATTCGTGCGCATCGTCGTCGTGCTCGGCTTCCTGCGGAACGCATTGTCGACGCAGAATGTCCCGCCGAATCAGGTCGTCATCGCACTGTCCCTGTTCCTGACGTTCTACATCATGGCGCCGTATTGGGGCCAGGCGAATGAGCAGGGAATCCAGCCCTATCTGAATGGGCAGATCACGCAGGAGCAGGCCATCGACAACTCGGTGGCACCGATCCGCGAATTCATGTTCAAGCAGACACGCGAATCGGATCTCGCGCTTTTCGTCAATCTGTCGGATGCTGAACGGCCGGAGGGTCCGGAGGACGTATCGACCTTCACGCTGATTCCGGCGTTCATCATCAGCGAGCTC
>Ga0310695_10003133_pt1 | contig 33140 bp, 24 predicted proteins | sample RumenRJG_04DNA_FD_203882 | JGI IMG/M metagenome (GOLD analysis project Ga0310695, IMG submission 203882) | Bovine rumen microbial communities from Lethbridge, Alberta, Canada - RJG_04 (v2) (version 2) | ecosystem: Host-associated > Mammals > Digestive system > Stomach > Rumen | place: Canada... | reverse complement strand
TTTCCTGCCAGCAGAAGCGGGACACGGTTACAAGATTCAGCGAGTGGACTTGCCAGAACGACCCATCATGGACGCAGTGGCAGAGAATGTCGTCGATACGCAACGCGGCACCGTGCTCGGCAAAGGCGAGATGCGATGCAGTACGGTGGAGCATGCCTTGGCTGCCCTTTACGCCTTGGGAATCGACAATGTTTTAATGCAGGTCGACGGTCCTGAGTTCCCTATCCTCGATGGTAGCGCGGAGCCTTTCGTGCGTGAGATACAGCGCGTTGGCATCTGCGAGCAGGACGCACCGAAGGACTACTACTACATCACCAAGAAGATGGAGTTCCGAGACGACAAGACGGGAGCTTGTATCACCCTCTTGCCCGACGACGACTTCTCCATCACGAGCATGATTGCCTTCGACGGCAAAGTCCTCAGCAGCCAGTTCGCGACGCTCGACAGCATGGACAAGTTCGCGACGGAGGTTGCTGCAGCCCGCACCTTCGTTTTCGTTCGTGAGATAGAGCAACTGCTTTTGGCGGGACTCATCAAAGGCGGCGACCTGGACAACGCCATTGTCATCTACGAGCGTCAGACAACGCAGGAGAATCTCGACAAGCTCTGCAAGCTGACGGGTGCCGAGCATCACGACGCCAACGATCTCGGCTACATACAGCACAAACCACTCGTCTGGGACAACGAGCCAGCGCGTCACAAACTGCTCGACATCATTGGCGATATGGCGCTCATTGGCAAGCCCATCAAAGGACGCATTATTGCTACTCGTCCGGGTCACACTATAAATAATATGTTCGCGCGCATGATGCGCAAGGAGATACGCAAGCATGAGGTGCAAGCCCCTAAGTACGACCCGAACATGACGCCTCTGATGGACGTTGCCGCCATAAGGAAGCTCCTGCCCCACCGCTATCCCATGCAACTCGTCGACAAGGTCATCGACATCAAGGAGAACTACATCGTGGCCGTCAAGAACGTGACGAGCGACGAACCCTTCTTCCAAGGACACTTCCCGGGCGAGCCCGTCATGCCTGGCGTCCTGCTGATCGAAGCGATGGCACAGACCGGAGGCATCCTCGTCCTGCACGACAAGGAGCACCCCGAAACGTACAGCACCTACTTCCTGCACATCGACAACGTCAAGTTCCGCCAGAAAGTGGTGCCTGGCGACACACTCATCTTCCGCGTGGAGCTCGTCGCACCGCTTCGCCACAGCATCGGCACCATGCAGGGCTACGCTTTCATCGGCGAGAACTGTGTGGCGGAAGCAACCTTCACGGCACAAGTCATCAGCAACAGATAAATGAGAGAAAAGTCAGTTCCATACATCGAATTGCCCAACCCGACATACTGGGTTGCAAAACTTCACACGTGAAGTTCGTTATATATACATGTATGTATAATTAAATGTACATGTATGTATAATTATAGATACATGAATCTATAACGAACGCAGCACGCTGAGTTGGGAAAAACGGCAGGGAGAGTGGAGCAATCCGGCTCGTGGAGCTGCCCAAAAGCCCTTTAGAGGGAGAGAGGAAGCAAAAGGTTAATTCGAAATCGTCAAACCGTCAACAGGTCACAAGTAAACATTAAATAGTAAATCGTCAAATTGCAAAAGATATGATTAGTCCTTTGGCATACATCCATCCGGAAGCCGTCATCGGCGAGAACTGCGAGATAGGGCCGTTCTGCTACATCGACAAAGGTGTCGTCATCGGCGACAATAACACCCTGATGAACAGCGTGACTGTGCTTTACGGCGCTCGCATCGGCAACGGCAACATCTTCTTCCCGGGTGCCGTCATCAGCGCTATCCCACAAGACCTCAAGTTCCGAGGCGAGGACAGCACGGCCGAGATAGGCAACAACAACAAGATACGCGAAAACGTGACAGTCAACAGAGGCACAGCTGCAAAGGGTCGGACCATCGTGGGCAACGACAACTTGTTGATGGAAGGCGTGCATGTGGCTCACGATGCCATTGTCGGCAACGGCGTCATCATCGGTAACGGCACGAAGCTGGCTGGCGAGATAGTCATCGACGACTTCGCAATCCTGAGTGCCAACGTGCTGATGCATCAGTTCTGCCGCGTGGGAAGTTATACGATGGTGGGCGGCGGCACACGTTTCTCCCAGAATGTACTGCCCTTCAGCCTCGTGGCGCGTGAACCTGCAGCATTCTGCGGACTGAACACCATCGGGCTTCGTCGCAGAGGCTTCGACCGCGACCTCATCAACAACATACACATGGCTTATCAGATCATCCTGCAGGGAACGGGCAAACTCAACGACTTGCTTGCCCGCGTGGAGCAGGAGATTCCCATGAGCCCTGAGATAGAATACATCCTCGACTTCATTCGAGGCAGCGAACGCGGCTTCATAAGATAAATCATCGGACATGACACTCAAGCTTACACTATTCAGCCAGGAGAAAGATGACTTTGTGCTGGAAATCCTCATCGACAGCGATGCCAGGTTCTCCGAACTGCATCAGCTCATACTCAACGACTGCAATTATCAGGAGCACGACAGGCAGTGCTTCCTCATCTGCGACGAAGACTGGCGAGTCAAGCAACGTATCCGCCTCAAAGACAGTGAGGACATGCGCTACGATGAAGACCTCAACCTGATGTCGCACACCAGTATCGGCGACTTCCTCGAGGACGAAGGTCAACGTCTGGCATACGTCTTCGACCCCGAAGGCAAGCGCTTCTTCCTGATGGAACTCACCGAAAACGTCTTTGGCAGAACAGAAAAGAAGCCTGTCGTGAACCGAAGGCACGGACAGCCCCCTCTGCAAGACCTCACTTCTCCTGCCGAGATCTCTGTCGAAGAAGAGGAAAAGGAGGAAATCGACGAGACATTCTATGGCGACGAGGGCTTCGAGGCGGAAGAACTCGACATGGAAGGCTACGAGATAGACGAATAATGACGCTTTACGTTCTGCTTGGTCCTACGGCTGTCGGCAAGACAGAACTTGCTCTTCAGATGGCCGAAAAGCTCGGGAGCCCCATCCTGAACTGCGACAGCCGACAGATATATCGAGGCATGGAGATAGGCACGGCGGCGCCTACGAAAGAGCAGATGCAACGTGTCAGGCATTACTTTGTGGGCACGCACGACATCGGCTCTTATTACTCTGCTGCCCAATATGAGCAGGACGTGCTTTCGCTCGTCAAAGAGCTCAGCGAAGAGCACCAGTCGCTCCTGCTTTCGGGCGGAAGCATGATGTACCTCGACGCCGTCTGCAACGGCATAGACGACATACCGTCGGTCGATGCAGAGGTGCGCGAGACGTTGCGCAACCGACTTCTGGGCGGCGAGATCGACAAGATGCGAAGTGAATTGCGGCTGCTCGACCCAGACTACTATCAAACTGCCGACACGCGCAATCCAAAGCGTGTCGTGCATGCTTTGGAAGTGTGCTATACATCGGGGCGTCCTTACTCGTCGTTCCTCACCAAAGAGCGCAAGCCGCGACCCTTCTCTGTCGTCAAGATAGGGCTGAGGCGCGAACGTCAGGAACTCTTCGACCGCATCAACAAGCGCGTTGATGGCATGATGAAGGCAGGAATGCTCGATGAGGCGCGCCGCCTCTATCCTTTCCGAAAGGAAAACGCGCTGAACACCGTTGGCTACAAGGAACTGTTCCGTTACCTCGACGGCGAGTGGGAGTTGCCATTTGCCATCGAGAAGATAAAGAAGAACACACGCGACTATGCCAAGAAGCAAATGACATGGTTCGCTCACGATAACACGATACAATGGTTTCATCCCGACGAACCATCAATTATGAAAGTCGTATTATGAGAACAAAGCTAAAGAACCTCTTCTTCTCTGGGCCGTGGTACAGGAAAGCTGCCGCTTGGTTTGCTGCCTTCCTGTTCTTCATCATTCTGTTCTTCGTTGCCGTTGATTGCAACTTCTGTTACCTCTTCGGCCGTTCGCCAGGTTTCGACGATATTGAAGACCCCGAGGTAAACGAAGCCTCCGAAGTCTATACCTGCGACGACGTGCTGATGGGACGTTACTTCAACGAGAACCGGACACCCGTCACCTACGAAGAGATTTCGCCCATCCTCATCCGAACCCTCATTGATACCGAGGACGAACGCTTCTATCTGCATCACGGCATCGATATTGTCGGACTCTTTTCTGCCGCACACGACATTGTCCAAGGTCGTGGACGCGGAGCGAGCACCATTTCCCAGCAGTTGGCGAAGAACATGTTCCGCACTCGCACACGCTATTCCACAGGCCTGCTTGGCAAGATTCCCGGCATCAAGATTCTTGTCATGAAAGCCAAAGAGTGGATAGTTGCGATGAAGCTCGAGTGGGTCTTCACAAAGGAAGACATTCTGACGATGTACCTCAACACCGTTGACTTTGGCAGCAACGCTTATGGCATCAAGACGGCAGCACGTACTTACTTCGGCACGACGCCCGATGCCCTCACCTACGAACAGGCAGCCACCTTGGTGGGTTTGCTCAAGGCGACAAGCCTATACAATCCTCGCCTTAACCCGAAGAACAGTCTTCAACGTCGAAATACTGTCCTCCAGCTTGTCTATGACCACGACCACATCTTCTTCGACGGGCAGCCAGCAACGCCATCGCAGCTCGACTCGCTGATGACTTTGCCCATTTCCATGAAGCCACGCGTCACTGAGAGTTACCAGGATGGCATGGCGCCGTACTTCCGCGAAGCGCTCAAGAACTACATAGAATACCTTTGCAACCAAGGACTTGTGCCCGGACACGACGCCATCAACAAGCTCGACCTCGACGGAGGCGGCCTGCGCATCTATACATCCATCGACTCCCGGATGCAGGCGTATGCCGAGGCTGCAGTCAGGAAGCACATGCAAGTCGTGCAGCAACGCTTCAACGACCATTGGGGACAGACTAATCCCTGGCAGAACGCCAATCGTCAAGAGTTGCGAGGCTTTGCAGAGGACATTGCACGACGCTCTCCTTACGGTAGGTATCTCAAGGCAAAGTTCTCCTCCTTAGGTGAGGCGGGGGGCGCAGCTGACTCCATCGACTTCTATCTTAGGCAACCTCACACAGTTCGCCTTTTCAGCTACAACGGTCCCATCGAGCGCGAGATGAGCACCATCGACTCAGTCCGCTATATGCTTCGCTTCATGCACACCGGCTTTGTTGCCATCGAGCCTGACACACGTTTCGTGCGCGCTTGGGTGGGCGACATCGACTTCCGCAGCTGGCAGGTGGATAACGTGCGCGCAGTGCATCAGCCCGGTTCGACGTTCAAACTCTTCGTCTATACCGAAGCCATGAACCAGGGACTCAATCCCACCGACCGTCGCCTCGACTCATACATTTCTTATACAGATAACATCGGCGGCGGAAAGCAGAAAGTCTGGGCTCCGCACAATGCCAACGGCACATACAGCTACCGGGAGCTCACCCTCATGAATGCCTTTGCCATGAGCGTCAACACCATCGCCGTGCGTGTCGGAATGGAATGTGGTGTCCATAACATCGCCCAAACTGCCTACGCGATGGGCGTAAAGACCAAACTCAACGAGACACGCTCCCTGACACTGGGCAGCAGCGAGGTCAACCTGCTGGAGCTCGTCAACAGCTACTGCACCGTTGCCAACGATGGTCGCTACGCCATGCCCCTGCTCGTGGAGCGCATCGAGGATCGCGACGGCAACCTCATCTACACTGCGCACAAGCGCGAGAAGAAAGCCATCCCTTACCGCTCGGCCTACCTTATGCAGAAGATGCTCCTTGGCGGCCTCTCGGGCACGAGCAGCAGCCTGTGGAACTACATTCGCCCCTTCTATGCCGACACTGAGTTTGGCGGCAAGACAGGCACAAGCAACAATCATGCAGACGCTTGGTTCGTGGGCGTTACGCCAGGACTGGTGGGCGGTGCTTGGGTTGGCGGTGAATATCCCAGCATCCACTTCCGCACGGGAGCCCTCGGGCAGGGTAGCAAAGCAGCTCTTCCCATCTTCGGTGAGTTCATCCATAGCGTCCTTTCCGACGAAAACTTCAACAAGTACCGCAAAAAGTTCCCGCCGGCAAAAGGCCTTGACTCACGCCTCTGGACAGGTTCCAGCTATACATATAGCAAACCCGACACGACATCCTACGACTACGACTACACTGATCCGGTCGATGATGTAGAGGAAACAGGCAACCCCTTCGCTCTCGAAGAGCAGGAGCAGGCAGCCGAGGCGGATGAAGAGACTGGGCAGACCGAAGTGGAGGAAACGCCCTGAGGAAGGTCTCAGAAAGGGCTGACGGACAACGACGAGTGCAAATGTTAAAAACGCCGCACGCGGGGATTGCAATTTCCGCGTGCGGCGTTGGTCATTTCCGCGTGCGGCGTTTGCAATCCCCGCATGCGGCGTTTAGAATTTCCCTTTGCTATTTCTTCTTTGTGAGGTCGAGAACACGGACGGCACGGAACTTAAGGCCTGCGCCGTGACCGAGGAAACCAATGTGGCCCGTCTTGTTGAACATGCCGGGATGGTTGTGATGGTCGACCGTATAGGGATTGTTGTTGCTTCCGTCGGGAGCCACGTTGTGGCCCTTACAAGCTTCCTTGATGTCGCCATCCACGATGACTTCGCCGTTAACCGTTACGGTGATGTGGTTGCCCTGAACGCGGATTTCCTCTTCGCTCCACTCGCCAAGAGGCTTGTGCTTGATGCGCTTTGCAGGAATGACGCCGTAGACAGAGCCGTGCACTTGATACTCGCGAAGGCCGGCATAGATGGGGTCGTCGTGGTCAAGTATCTGAACCTCGCACATGCCGTCGTAAGCAGCATCGACGCCCATCGGGGTGCGGATGCCGACACCGTTGTTCACGCCCGGACGCAAGAAGCAGAACTCGAAGCGGAAGATGAAGTCGCGGTATTCCTTCTTGGTATAGAGGTTGCTCTCGTTGCCGTAGTTGGCCGTAACGTTGATGCAGCCGTTGATGGGCACGTAGCCCACCTTGTTGCCCACGAAGTTGTCGAGGTTCGTGCCGTCGAAGAGAAGTTCGAAGCCCTGCTTCTTCTCCTCATCGGAGAGGACGTAAGGCTCCACGGGCTTCATCTCGGAGAGCTTCTGGCGGAGTGCATCGACAGCGTAGCCGTCGTCGGCATCACCTGTGGCCTTGAATATGCTCATGCACTTCTCGAGGCTGCTCTTAGCGACGTCGTACTCGATGTCCTCGGTTGTCTTCGTGATGATTTCCTTGCAAGCCGTGGCAGCGGTGTAGCCCAACTCCTTGTTGTCGAGCTGCTTGCTGGCGAGCAGGAAGGCGTTGCGGGTCGGTGTGCCGGCAAGCTTCGAGAGGATGTCCTTCTGGTCGCCCACAGACTTGGCGAGCGCGAAGGCCTCACTAAGCTTGGCCGAACGGCTGTCGAGATTTCCCTCCTTAGCATTGACGAGGTTGACATAGCTCATCAGAGCCTTTTCGCTACCCTTCTTGGCAGCATCGAGGAGAGGCTTCGCAGCCTTGTAGTTGGTGCTCTTCCCGAGGGCTTCGATTGCAGCGACATCGCCTATCTTCTCAAGTGCAGCGACCGAAGCGTCGGTTCCAGTTGCGGCGAGCAAGGGATAGAGACGCTCCTTGTTCTGAAACATGGGAGCATTAAGGAAGTTGTATATCTCGGTATACTGCTGGTCGGGAGTCAGCGTCTGCAAGGCAGCGGTAGCCACTTTTTGCCATTTTGGCGTGTTTGCTTCGTCGGTCGTAGATGTCAAGGCGCCTAATGCAACCTTCGACTGGTCGGATGTTACGACGCCAGGCAGAGCATCGAGAGCTGCGCTTTGGTAATCACCTTTCACGGTATACTTGAATATCTCATTGACTGCGTCGGTGTAGTGGCGTGCAGAAGCGAGTTTCATGAGCGAGAGCTTTTTGTTGCCAGTTGCGGCTTTCAGGGGCTCCAAAAGGTTCAGCTTGCCCGGGAAGGAACTGAGTGCCCGGAAGGCTTCAGCGTCGTTCTCGCCGCCCAGTTGGTCGATGAGAGCCTTCTGTGCATCGTCGCCTCCAATCTTGCCCAAAGCCTCGATGGCTGCCTTTGCGGGCTTGCCACCCTTTGCGGCAACGTCAGTCAGCAGAGACTTCTGGCTGGCAATCTTGTTGTCGCCAAGCCAGTATAGCACGTCACTCTTGGCTTCGTCGCTAAGGGACTTGAACTTCTTCGTCACGCTGGCTGCCAGTTCGTCAGTGGCAAGGCCGTTAGCTGTGGCAAACTTGAGGGCCTGCATACGAAGGGCATTATCCTTGCTCTTGACGGTTTTTGCGATGACTTTGCCTGCACCGTCGCCGAGGCTGACGAGCTTGTCGTATGCCTTGGCGTAAGGCGTCGAAGCAGCAGGTGCAACGTAAGTAACGTCTTCCTGCTTCGAGAGCAGGCGGAGCTCGTTCTCAAGGAACTGCTTGGCATCCTTGTCGCTTTGTGCGGCAATGGCTTGCTTAAGGCCTTCGCTCACCTTTGCTGCCCAAGAATCGTTCGTTCCGGCAAGGGCAACAGCACCATGAATAGCGTATTCCACCTTAGCATTAACGCGTTGAGCGGCGGGCTTGAGCATGGCGGCAAGCGTTGTGATTGACTTCGGAGCAGCTTGGACAAGGGGTTGCATCTCGGCATTGAAGTCGGCCTGATTCTGTATGGGCACGAGTGCGAGCACATCCTGTACGATGGTCTCGGTAGAGCGATTGCGTGCGTCCTGTGCAAAGACAGGCAGGTTCAGCATAATCGCTGCTATAATAATATATAATGTGCGTTTCATTATAGGTTGTTTGTTATAGGTTATTGTTTATTGAAGCGTTAGCAAATTATTCTCTCTTCATTCTTCACACTTCACTTAGATGAGCTTTCCCCATTCGCCACGCATCGGCTGGTTGACGAGACGGTTTGCTTCGTCGTCGTTGATGAAGGTCTGTGTCTTTGGGTCGAAGTTGAGTGTGCGGTTGAGCCTGAGAGCGCATACACCGATGTTGACGATGGTTGCACTGTGGTGGCCGTTGCTTTCGTTGAGGGCGAACTGACGGCGATTGCGCACACAGTCAAGGAAGTCTGTGTTGCGTTCCTCGGGATCGGGAAGCTCGTTGATGATTTGTTGTACGTTAGGTATCGTGCATTCGAAGCCCTTGTAAACCTTGCCCTTAGGTCCCTCGATGTAGGGCACCTTGCCCTGACTCTCGAAGCCTTCGCCTTCGAGGATAATCTGGCAACCGTCGGCATAAGTGTAAGTGATGTTGCGCCAAATGCCAACTGCATCGGGATGCTGTTGCGGAGCGTCAATCTCAACCTTGATGGGGAACTCGTCGTCCTTGCCGAGGATGTACTGCACGGGGTCGATGTAGTGCTGACCCATGTCGGCCAAGCCGCCGCCGTCGTAGTCGAAGTAGCCGCGGAAGGTTTGGTGCGTACGATGAATATTGTAGGGTTTGTATGGAGCCGGACCGAGCCAGAGGTCGTAGTCGAGTTCTTTGGGGATGGGCTGAACCTCGAGGTTTTCCTTACCTACCCAGAAGAACTTCCAAGCGAAGCCTGTTGCTCCGGAGATGCGAACCTTGAGTGGCCAGCCAAGAAGGCCGCTGTCCACGAGTTTCTTCAGTGGCTTAACCTCTGTGCCGAGGCCGTAGAATGTGTCCTTGAAGCGGAACCAAGTGTTGAGGCGGAACACTCTTCCGTTGCGCTTGATTGCTTCTTCCACACGTTTGCCCTCACCGATTGTACGGGTCATGGGCTTTTCGCAGAATACATCCTTGCCTGCATTGGCAGCGATGACCGACATGAGTCCGTGCCAATGGGGTGGAGTAGCGATGTGTACGATGTCGACATTGGGATCGTTAATCAGTTCGCGGAAGTCGTGATAGGCTTTGATGTCGTCGCCCCATTTCTGTTTAGCTGCACTAACGGCAGAGTCGAGATGCTTCTGATCCACGTCGCACAGAGCAACGAGACGGCAGTTCTGGTCGCTAACGAAGTGAGAGGCGGAGCGACCGATACCGCCCACGCCAATCAAACCTCGCGTCAACTGGTCGCTGGGAGCAATGTACGAGTTATTGCCTCCCATTTTGCCCAGCACTTCGCGGGGCATGATGCTGAAAAGCGCAGCTCCTGCTGCACCTTTCGTGATAAAGGAACGTCTGTTCATTTTCATGGTTAATATAGTTAAAAACAATTGTTTTCGCACCCAAAATTACTCTTTTTTCACAATACTTCCAAACTTTGCTGTCGAAAACTTAATGCAGAGAGGCAAGAAAGATAAAATTGTAAATTGTAAATTGTCAAATTGCAAATAAAAGTTGTACCTTTGTGGCGAAATGAGACGCATAATGGAGAAGCAAGTGAGTTTACCGGAGGAGTTTGTTCAGTTGATGCGCGAACATTATGATGAGGCAACGGCTGATGCGCTCTTGGGGGCTTTGACGACGACTGAACCAGAAGTGTCCGTTCGCCTCAATCCCCGCAAGTTCTCTGCCCAGGAGCTGCTCGCCTTTCGTCCTGACCTTGAGCGAGTTCCGTGGTGCCCCAATGCGTTCTACCTCCAGGGAAGGCCTGCTTTCACCTTCGACCCCTTGCTTCATGCCGGAGCCTATTACGTGCAAGAGGCTTCGTCGATGTTTGTGGCGGAGGTCTTGAAGCAGTTTGTGCCTCTCGACAAGCCTTTGGTTGCGCTCGATCTCTGTGCCGCTCCAGGTGGAAAAAGCACGCTTCTGCAAAGTCTTTTGCCGGATGGGGCGCTCCTTGTCAGCAACGAGCCGGTTGCCAAGCGAGCCCAAGTACTGGCGGAGAACATGCAGAAGTGGATGACGGGACAGCCCGAGACGGCTCCGACGAGCATTGTGACGCAGAATTATCCCTCAGACTTCGGGGCTCTCGCAAATAGCGTGGATGTCCTCCTGACAGACGTTCCCTGTTCAGGCGAAGGGATGTTTCGCAAGGATGAGGACGCCAGAAAAGAGTGGAGCCTTGACAATGTCTGGATGTGTCAGCAGCGACAACGGGACATCCTGCACGACATCTGGCACGTTCTCAAACCCGGTGGCCTGCTCATCTACAGTACTTGCACTTTCAATCGCTATGAGGACGAAGACAATGTACGCTATTTTTGCGATGAAATGGGCGCTTTTTGCATCTTCGAGCGACATTTTCTGCCTGGTCGCGACCGCGGTGAAGGCTTCTATATTGCAGCTTTGAGAAAGGAAGATTCCCTCCCTGCTTACCCTCCAGGGGAGTGCCAAGATGCTATTGCAAAAGCTCGACGAACCCTTCGAGTGCTCTTCGATTCGGCCAATACTCCAGAGCCCGAAGGCCCTCGCATTGAGTTGAGTTATAGTGAAGCCCTGCAATACCTGCGTCGTGAAGCCCTTCGGGTAGAGGCTCCTCGCGGGCCAGTCACGCTTTGCTATCGTGGCTTGGTGCTCGGTCCGGGCAAAGGCGTCGGCTCTCGCATCAATAATCTCTACCCGGAGCAATGGCGCATCCGAACCACTTATACAAAGCCTTTCTCCCTGCTCGGCATTGGGAATTGACACTTTTCCCGTGGTGTGTTGCCAAACTCGGCGTGCCGTGTTGCCAAACTCAGCGTGCCGTGTTGCCAAACTCAGCGTGCCGTGTTCGTTATAGATACATGTATGTATAATTAAATGTACATGTATGTATAATTGTAGATACATGTATCTATAACGAACTTAATGTGCGGCGTTTTGAAAGCCCTCGTGTCGAAACAAGTAATGTCACGTTTTGAAGCACTTCCGCCCTTGCTTCGTGAAACGGCTCCAAGCATGTGGTAATTGGCCTTGTGCAGGGGCGACTGAAGTTGTTTCTCCATGTTTAAGCACATTTTTTTCTCGCTTTCTTTGTCCAAAAGCGCAGAAAGTGTTATTTTTGCAACTCATTCTTCTAGATAATAAGGTACGCTATGGAAGTACACGATCATTTGGTAATCATGGCAGGCGGCATTGGAAGTCGCTTCTGGCCGATGAGTACACTCGAGAAACCTAAGCAGTTCGTCGATGTCCTAGGTTGTGGAAGGACACTTATTCAACTGACCGCAGACCGCTTCAAACCGCTCATTTCAGTAGAAAACATGTGGGTTGTAACGTCGGCAAAGTACGTCAACGTTGTTCGCGGGCAACTGCCCGAGATACCTTGGAACCATATCCTTTTGGAGCCTTGCCGCAGGAACACAGCTCCCTGCATTGCCTATGCCAGTTGGCGCATCAAGTCGCAAGACCCGAAGGCGAATATCGTGGTCACTCCAAGCGACGCCATTGTGATGGATACTGCTGAGTATCAGCGTGTCATCAAGTCGTGTCTGAAGTTCGTGGCAGAGAGCGATGCGATGGTTACGCTTGGCATGAAGCCCACACGACCCGAGACGGGTTACGGCTACATACAGGCCGACCTTTCCTATTCGACAGCCCGCAACAAGGAAATCTTCCGTGTGGATTCCTTCAGGGAAAAGCCCGACATCGATACTGCGAAGCGTTACATACAGAAGAACAATTTTTTCTGGAACTCTGGCATCTTCATCTGGAACGTCGGCACGATTGCCAATGCCCTTCGTGTTTACCAGCCAACTCTCTCGAAGATCTTCGAGGACTTGCTTCCCATCTACGGCACAGAAAAGGAGCAAGACGCGATAAACAAGGTCTTCCCAGAGTGCGAAAACATCTCCATCGACTATGCCATCATGGAGAAGGCCGAGGAGATTTATGTCTTCCCTGCAAGCTTCGGCTGGAGCGACCTTGGCACTTGGGGCTCACTTCTCGAGAACTCGGAGCGCGACATCCACGGCAACTCGCTTATCGGAGAGAACATCGATGTCTATGAGACCACGAACTGTATCGTTCACGCCACGCAGGAAAAGCGAGTCGTCGTGCAGGGCCTCGACGGCTTCATCGTTGCAGAATGCGACAATACATTACTTATATGTCGCCTCTCAGACGAACAACGCATCAAGCAATTCAGCGAAAGCAAGTAATATGAGCAATAAGATAGCGCTAATAACGGGCGTTACAGGACAGGACGGCTCGTACCTGAGCGAGTTTCTTCTCGAGAAAGGTTACGAGGTGCACGGCATTATCCGTCGCTCCTCTGTTGACTTCCGTGAACGTATCGCCCATCTGGAAGGACAACCACACTTCCATCTGCATTACGCCGACATGGGCGACTCGATGTCCCTCGTCAAGCTTGTCGGTTTAGTACAACCTACTGAGATATATAACCTGGCTGCCCAAAGTCACGTACAGGTCAGCTTCGACGCGCCAGAATTCACGGCCGATGTCGATGCCGTGGGCGTGCTTCGTGTCCTAGAAGCCGTGCGAACCAATCATCTGGAGAATACTTGCAAAGTCTATCAGGCATCTACTTCCGAACTTTATGGCAAGGTGGAAGAAGTCCCGCAGAACGAGAACACGCCCTTCCATCCCTATAGCCCTTACGCCGTTGCCAAGCTTTATGGCTTCTGGATCGTCAAGGAATATCGTGAAGCGTACGGCATGTTCTGCTGCTCTGGCATTCTCTTCAACCACGAGAGCGAGCGCAGAGGCGAGACTTTCGTGACCCGTAAGATTACCCTTGCCGCAGCTCGTATCGCCCAAGGCAAGCAAGAGAAACTCTTCTTGGGGAACCTCGACAGCCTTCGCGACTGGGGCTATGCCAAGGATTATGTGGAGTGCATGTGGCTCATCCTGCAGCACGAAACGCCAGAAGACTTTGTAATTGCCACAGGTGTGCAGCACTCGGTTCGCGAGTTCACAGACCTCGCCTTCCGTCACGTCGGCATAGAGTTGAAGTTCGAAGGCAAAGGCATCAACGAGAAAGGCGTTTGCGTGAAAGGTCCTGAGCAACTAATCGGCAAGACGTTGGTCGAGGTGAGCGAAGACTTCTATCGTCCCACCGACGTCGTCAACCTTTGGGGTGACCCGACGAAGGCAAAGGCAAAGCTCGGTTGGAACCCGAACAAGACCACTTTCGAGCAGTTAGTAAAGCTCATGGTGGAGCACGATATGGCCAAGGTCGCTGCCGAAGGTGCTGCAGCTAAAGTAAGGACAAACCTCGCAGAATACCTTGAGAAGGGCGTAGTAAAATAATGGAAAAGAGTTCAAAGATTTATGTCGCAGGCCACAGAGGCATGGTCGGCTCTGCTATAGTCAGGGAGCTGCAGCGGCAGGGATACACCAATATCATAACACGAACGCATAAGGAACTCGACTTGACCAGGCAAGATGCCGTCGAGAAGTTCTTTGCCGAAGAGAAGCCCGAGTACGTCTTCCTCGCCGCAGCTAAGGTGGGAGGCATCGTAGCCAACCAAAGTGCTTTGGCAGACTTCATGTACGACAACATGATACTTGAGATGAACGTCATTCATGCTGCTTGGCAGAACGGGTGCAAGAAGCTGGAATTCCTTGGGAGTTCCTGCATCTATCCGCGTATGGCGCCGCAGCCCATGACGGAAAGCTGCTTGCTGACTGGCGAGTTGGAGAAGACAAACGAAGCGTATGCTTTGGCGAAGATTAGCGGCCTCAAGTATTGCGAGTTCCTGAACCGCCAGTACGGCACCGACTACATCAGCGTGATGCCCACGAACCTCTACGGTCCTAACGACAACTACCATCCCGAGCATAGCCACGTTCTGCCGGCATTGATACGCCGTTTCCACGAAGCAAAGGTAGCAGGACTTGAATCCGTAACCTGTTGGGGAGACGGAAGTCCTCTAAGAGAATTTCTCTATGTAGATGACTTGGCGAACCTCTGTGTCTTCCTGATGAACAACTACAGCGGCAATGAAACCGTCAATGCAGGCACAGGCAAAGAGCTCACCATTAAGGCTCTTACAGAGTTGGTGGCAAAGGTCATCGGCTATAAGGGCAGGATAGAGTGGGACACCACCCGTCCGAACGGTACGCCGCGCAAACTGCTCGACGTCTCGAAGGCTGCTGCACTGGGCTGGACATATAAGACAGAACTGGAAGACGGCATCCGACTAAGCTATGAAGACTTCCTTCATAACCCGATGAGGGCAGAAAGATAATTCCCTAAACCCTATTAAATTCTTTGACAAATGAAAAAAGGCACACTTTTACTTCTCATGTTCGCTTTGGCTTTGCAAGGCCAGGCACAAGGTTTGAAGGACGTCTTCAAGAAAGACTTCCTCATGGGCGTCTCATTGAATCCTCGTAATGTGCGTAATGCAGCAGAGCAGGATCTTATTCGAAAGGAGTTCAACAGCGTGACCTGCGAGAACGCCATGAAGCCCGGTCCGCTTCACCCTTCGCCAGGTGTGTGGAAGTGGGAAGAAGCAGACCGCATCGCCAACTTCTGTCGCGAAAATGGCATCAAGATGCGAGGCCATTGTCTTGTTTGGCACAACCAGTTCGCAGACTGGATGTTTTATGATGAATCGGGCAATCCTGTCGATAAGGAAACCTTTTATGTTCGCCTTAAAGACCATATTCAGACCGTCATGAATCGCTACAAGGACGTCATCTATGCTTGGGATGTCGTGAACGAAGCAATGTCCGACGGAGGCGACAATCCCTATCGTAATTCCAAACTCTACCAGCTTTGTGGCGACGAGTTCATTGCCAAAGCATTCCAGTTCGCTCGCGAAGCAGACCCGAACGCCATTCTCTTCTATAACGACTACAACGAGTGCGACCGCCGTAAGAGCCGCAATATATATAATATGGTACTGAAGATGCGTGCAAATGGCGTCCCCATCGACGGTATCGGCATGCAGGGACACTATAACATCTACAAACCAACGGTCGAAGAGCTCGACGCCGCGCTTGCCCTCTATGCACCGCTTGTGGAACACATTCACGTTACGGAACTCGACGTTCGAGTCAATCAGGAAATGGGTGGACAACTGCGTTTCAGCACCGATGGCGCAGCGCTGAGCGATAGCATACAGGCTCTCCACACGCAGCAGTACGAGCGGCTCTTCAAAACCTTCCAGAAGTATGGCGACAAGATAGACTGCGTCACCTTCTGGAACCTGCACGACGGCTGCTCATGGCTCGGCGAAAGGAATCATCCGCTCCTCTTTGATAAAAATCTTCAACCCAAGCCGGCATACTACCGCCTCGTCGGGAAGTAACTTGTGAGGGCAATACTAAAAAAAAGATACGTTTATGAGGAAATCCCTGTTTATGCTTGCTGCGGCCATCGTTGTTGTGATGACTGCGGGAATGACGAGCTGTGCAGATGCAGAGAAGGGCGAGTCCTGGTCAGATTGGGAGCTTCGCAACTCTATCAATGGATTTGGATGGCATGTGGATATGCTGAAGGATGCTAACGGAAATTGGGTGAGGTGGGAAAACTCACTTACGCTTTATTTCGAAGTGAAGTTCAGTGCCAGTAACCATAACTTCTCGTCGCGGAAGTTCCACTATAATAAAGATGGCGTTAGCGATGAGGCAACAAAAGAGGAGTACAGTTCCAGCAACACCGCCTACACCATCAAGGATGCTAAAATCATTGAGGGCACCGTCAATGGCGAACCTTACTTCCGCATTACGCTTAGTAAAAAGCCTTCCTCATCGATGGAATGCTCGCTCTATTTCTATAGGGAGAACAAGAGTTACGAGGTCATCATGACACGATAATAAAGCTATAACATAACCGATAATGGCACGTTCTCGTCAAGAGGGCGTGCTTTTTTTGCCTTTTCACTTGCAGCATTGCGTAAATAATCGTAACTTTGCAGCGCAAATGGTGATACCCGAGGACCTCGTAACCCCGTTTGGGGAAGTGAGGGACGAGGGTAGAGAGGGAATCCGGTGCAAGGCCGGAGCAGTGCCCGCTACTGTATTTGCCTTATTGGTGCAGCGCACACAACGTCACTGGGACAGCTTCCTGGGAAGACGCGCTGCCGGGCAAGAGCCAGGAAACCTGCCGTTTCGCAAGAACATAACATGTGTCCTCGGGACAAGGGCGACGTAATAATAATGAAGTTAAAAGAGGGAGTTAAAAAGGAAGTTAACTCGCTACGCTCGTTGGAGTTAAAATTGACGACAGCTTTCCCTGCGAAAGTCGTGTCATTATGCATTATGCTTAATATAATAAGGAATTACTATCTGCAAGCGATTCTGGCTATCGTATTGGCATTTGCTGTGAAAGCAGGTGCCAATGCGCAGAGTCCAACAGACAGCATAAAACAGTTAAATGAGGTGACAATCACGTCGAAGCTGCCGGTTCGCACTATTGCGACGTCTCAGACTCTGAGCGGTGCCGACCTGCAAGCCTTGAGTACCACGTCGGTTGCTGATGCCTTGAAGTACTTTTCGGGCGTACAGATAAAGGATTACGGCGGGCTTGGAGGCTTGAAGACCATCAACGTCCGTTCGCTCGGAGCACAGCATGTGGGCGTTTACGTCGATGGTATTCGGCTGACGAATGCGCAAAACGGAACCGTCGACCTTGGCAAGTTCTCCCTTTCCTCAATGGAAAGTGTGTCGCTCTACAACGCCAACAAGCTCGACTACTGCCAGTCGGCAAGCGAATATGCTTCGGGTGCGACGGTATACTTACAGACTAAACGGCCTACGAACGACTCGTTGTCTGTTCAGCTTCGCAACGCTTCCTTCTTTACTTGGATGGCAAAGGTGAACGGACAGTTCAATTGGAAAGGCTGGCAAGGCTTTGTTGATGGCGAGTATTGCTCAAGTCGAGGTGACTATCCCTTCCGTTACCATTCCGAATATGAAGACACCGTAGGGCGTCGCGCGAACAGTGACATCCGCTACGGTCGCGTTGAGGCTGCGCTGTTTCGAGGTGGCTTCTCTTCACACATTTACTATTACGACAGCGAGCGCGGCTGCCCGGGAGGTATCGTCCGGCGTTTGTCGGACAAGTACACGAATGTAGGCAGGGAGTGGGACCGCGATTTCTTTGTGCAGGCAAGCTATCAGGAACAGTTCCTCAAATGGTTCCGCTTCAAGGCGAACGCCAAGTACACCAACGAATATCTGCGTTACAACACAAAGTATCCGGAGAATCAGAACACCGCTCGCGTCGATAATCATTATCGCCAGCAAGACGCTTACGGAGCCCTTTGCGCTGCCTTTATGCCTTGGAGCTGGCTGTCGCTCTCGACGAGTTATGATGCCAGATATAGTATCATGAAAGCCGACCTGAAGCGTTTCGAAGACGTAAAACGAGTGGATCAAAAGCTTGTGTTTGCCGCTCAAGCGAGCTGGAAAGGCATACAGGCTGCGGCGTCGGCATTGCATCAAAGGTATAGCGACTGGACTTTTGTGCAGGCAGGTGCAGCAGAGCCTATCGACAGATGGACGCCTGCGGTGTCGCTCGCCTACACCTTCTACGGCATAACAGTGCGCTGGTGGTACAAGGAAATCTTCCGCGTGCCGACCCTCAACGACCTCTATTACACGCAGGTAGGCAACAGAAGCCTCAAGCCGGAAGACACCAAGCAACTCAATCTCGGCTTGGAATACCATTGGAACAAGAAGGCGTGGGCTATCGATGCGCAAGCCGACATCTATCGAAACAAGATAGACAACCGCATAGTCTGCCTGCCGCTAAAGGGTACGTACACCTGGTCGATGATGAATTACGGCAAAACCTTCTGCCGAGGATTGAACGCGACACTCAAGGGACACTACAATGCGAAGCAGTGGCACGCTTCGCTGCTCTCGTCGATTACGTGGCAGAAGGACGTCGACCGCACCGACCCGACTGACGAAGACATGTATAACAAAGCGATATGTTACTCGCCGACCTTCTCGACAGGCCTCACTGCAATAGCAGGTTGGCGGGCACTTCAGTTCACGACGTCGTACCTTTATGTTGGCGAAAGAATGTGGAGCAAAGCAGACCCCGAGGACATTCTCGAGCCGTACCACAATATCGACATGAAGCTCTCTTATACCCACAACATAAAGAAGACATCGATTGGCCTTTGCATGGAGGTCTGCGACGTGCTCGACATACAGTACGAACACATTCCGCGCTACCCGATGCCCGGTCGTAACTATAAACTCACGCTATCTTTCGGAATATGAAACGACTCTTTACAATCCTCTGCTTTACATTATATATATATAACGCGTGCGCGCAAGAGCGGATTATTCTCCTCAACGAAGGCATGTGGCAAGCAGACAACGGCAAGATCTCCTACTTTGAGGGCGGCTCGATTATCAGCAATCAGTGGTTCCGCGACAAGAACGGCTACAAGATTGGCGACACGCCGAACGACATCATACAGGTCAACGAAGACCTCATCGCCATCGCCGTCAACTGGTCGAACATTGTGCAGTTCATCCGACCTGACGGCACTGCAGTTGCTGCCACAGAGGACATTCCCAACAATCGCAGGCTATGCAGTGACGGCTCATACGTCTATGTGACGAGCTACGGACACGAGTGCGAGACCATCTACGGCACAGTATATTTCGACAGAGGCTTCGTCGCGAAGATAGACCTGAGCAGTTTCAAGGTCGTTGCCACCTGCGAGGTCGGCTACGAACCTGAGGGCATAGCGCTCTACGACGGACGCCTCTTTATCGCCAACACCGGCGGATATGCTGAACAGGAGGGCGATCACGAGTTCGAGACGACAGTGAGCGTCGTCAATGCCGCCACGATGACTTTGGAGAAGAACATCGACACGGGCATTCCCAACCTGTTTGGCGAGATGTCGCAGAGCGGGCGATACCTGTGCATCAACTCGCCTGGAGACTACTACGAGGTGCCCCCTTGCGGCCTGATCTTCGATTGCAAGAGGGCGCTGCAGGGCGAGCCGTGCTTCGTCGTCTTCAATTATCCTGCCACTTACAGCACGAAGACTCGCGACGGACACTTCCTCGCAATCGGTTCCGCATTCAGCTACATCACCGGAGAATACACGTTCTCTTACCTCACCATCGAGCCTTGGACGTTCATCCGGACAGGTGGTACGAGCGGACTCAGCATGTCGCTACCAGGTAATATGCTCGCCGACATCATGAACATGGCACAGCCTTATGGCATTTACGTCAATCCATACTCGGGCTACATCTACGGCACCGACGCCGGTTCCTTCGAGGGAGCAGGCTATCTCTACCAGTGGTCGCCCGAAGGTCAACTGCTTGGCACACACAAAGTTTACATTAATCCCGGGCACTTCCTCGCTTTGCCGCCATACGATTGGGCAAGTGGCATCGAAACAAATCACAAATCACAAATCACAATAAAAAATGACGTTTACGACCTTCAAGGACGTCGAATCGACAACCTCCACCAGAGGAAAAAGGGAACTATATACGTCGAGAATGGCAAGAAGACACTCTGCAATACTCAACCTCGCAGGTGAGGTTCGTTATACATACATGTATCTATAATTAAATGTACATGTATGTATAATTATAGATACATGTATGTATAACGAACTCAACACGCCAAGTTGAGCGACACAAGCTGCAGAAAGAAACAACAAACAATTTCAAATACGATTAACCTATTTATTAACAAACAACATTTGTCATGAAAAGATCATTATTCTCATTGGCTCTTTGCCTGGCAGCAATGCTTGTCAGCGCACAGAGCTACGAGGTGAAGACTCTCACCTTCGAGGATGCCGACTATCGTGGCTCAGGCAACGTGGTGGGCGAAATGAACTGGTCATCACTCATTGATGATGCCGAGTACAATGGTACGCTACTCTATGGCGACGGCAAGGACACGTACATGTGGTACGACGAAGGCAACACAGAGCTTGCCTGGGACGGCCTGCAAGGCGTGGAGTTCTGGAGTGGCGGCGCTGCCATCTCTAACTATTACTTGGATGACCTCAGCCAGGCTGACTACACTCGCCAGTTGAGTATCCCTTTGGCACAAAGCGACAATCAGTTCGTCGTTGTGTTCAACTCCGTGAACATGAATGGGTATCCTTCTTGGACGAATTGCACGCCTTTCTACTTCTCCGACGACAAGGCACGCGTCATCGAGTCGGTTGATGTTATCAACACAGCCTATGTGCTCAACTCCCTTACCAACGGCGACGGCTTTGCGCCGGCAGCTACCGACGAGAGCCAGTTCGTTGTTCACTTTGAGGGAACACATGCGGACGGCACCACCAGCGAGGTAACCTTCCTGCTGGCAGACGGCCGTAACTTCGTGACAGACTGGACAAGCGTGGACCTCACGCCTCTTGGCAAGGTGAAGTCCCTCCGCACATACGTCACCGGCAGCAGCGACTTGGAGGGCGACTACGGACTCAACACGCCCGGCTATGTAGCGCTGGACAACATCAAGGTGCGCTTCGACCTTCCCCAGACGGTTACCGTCACGATGAATGCCAAGTCGAAGCTCATCAAGAGCCTCGTCGACATGGCAACAAACGAGACTGTCGAAGTAGGCGATCCTACAAGCAACAAGTACACATTCGATGTCCTTCCCGGTTCTTACCTGCTGACTGCCACAGCAAGTGACGGCGAAACGGTGAGCGGCACCATTCAGCTCGACATCGATGCCGACAACACTGCCTTCTCCATCTACTCCCCCGAGGTGAACGTAAAGAACAGCGGTTGGACGTATGGCACGGATTATACCCTCGACCTCAAAGTTACCGATAAGGAAAGCAATGTGGTGAATACCACGATGGGCGAGTACACGAATGGCCACAAGATGTTCCTCGTGTTCAACGGCAACACCTATTACCTCGACATCATTCCTTCGGAAGCACATCAGGCAGAAGGCTACCTGCCGGCAAGCTACACGGGCACCGTCAACTTCAACAGTACCATCAGTGCCGAGGTTCCGATGGGCTACGCGTACAGCGTCACGGTGCCTGCAGGAGCCACCTGCTTCATTGGCACCAAGTCGGCTCACTTCGTGAAGTTCAAGGAGGTAGCGCCTGAAAGCATCACCGACGGCGGCACGGTCTATAACTACATTCTTGCTGACAAACAGCAGTACAACTACCGCATCACGCAGGAAGGCAAGCTGACGCAAGCCGGCATCTTCACCATGAGCGGCGACGAGACAAAACGCCCGACGCTCGCCTTCACCGATGCCGACATGGAGGCGCGTAGCCCCAAGGCCATCGACCACGATGTGACCTCCAACGGCGGCTACAATGTGAGCGACCTCTTCCTCAACATCAACCCTGCAGGCCACTTGCAGCTCGCTGGCGTGGGCGACACGTACGACATCCTGCCGATGCGCAACTGGGAACTCACCAACAGCACTACTGCCAACTACTTCATCGAGCCTGACTTCCACTTCACGGTCGTCAACCTCAATGGCGAGGCAGACGAAAGCGTCGTGAAGGTCGAGGATGAACTGCTGACGGCAGTAGGCGAAGGAACAGCCATCGTGCTCGTCACCTACGACGGCATCCATCTTGATTACTACAACAATAGCGCCACCTCGAGCAGCTTTGCAGGCGGCAATGACTGGGGCGCCATCTGGCCAGAGAACACCGGAGCGTTCGTGGTAACCGTTGGCGAACAAGCTACTGGCATCACGCCCAACATAACTATCAACGAGAACTACCTGACACAAGTCAATGGCGTTGACACAAAGATGGCTCTTGAGAACGTCGATGCCGAGTGCGACGTGCTCTATTATCTTGATACGGAAGTAGGCTTCGACTACACCTTCACGCCCGAAGGCGTCACCTCTGTCACACTTGCTCGCCCCGTTATTGGCGAGACGATGGCTTCCTATACAGGCTTCTCTGCTGAAGGCGTCACCGATAATGGAGACGGAAGCTACACTATCTGCCTCACTGAAGGTCGCAACATCGTCTGCCTCACGAATGCTTCCGGAAAGAGCGTCTATCAGGTAATGACAGCCAAGCCTTGCCATCGCGACATCAAGGTTGGCGATGAAATCGTGACGAGAGTGAACCCCGGCGACGCTGTCACGGTGCAGTACTCAGGCCTCTATCATCCGGCAAACAAGCTGGCAGGCATCTACAACTTCCATGCTTTCTTGTCCTACAAGCAGGCAAGCGAAGGCCTTACTGTAACGAATGGCAAGACCAATCAGTATATGTATGCATCAACAGCTACGGCACAGGCCGTAACCTTTACCGTTCCTGATGATTGGACATCTCCAACAATAGAACTCTCGGACGGCGTAATAGGCATCAGCTGGTATGGCGACCCTGTCGGCAACCATCGCTTTACATCTAAAGATACTGGCCGTGCTCCCAACTTCACCGCCATTCAGCAGAACGCAGTCTTTGGCCGCGTGCCTGCTGTAGTGCTGCCTGTTGGCCCTGAGCCTGCTGCTCCTGCCGTTGCTACCTTCGAAGACGTTCAGGACATTACCGAACCTGTTGACGGCCACATGAGCGTTGGCACCGAGGATGACGACGACCGCGAGTTCTTCGTCAGCGGCGACTACGCCTTTGCAAGCGGCTGCATGCACGACTGGGACTACTGGTACTGGTTTGGTTATGCCAACCGCGCCGACAACAGCTACGCTACGCTCGACGACCAGTGGAACAACATCGTGGGTGGTGGCTACGACGGCTCCGCAACCTATGGCGTTGCCTTCGCTGCCGAGTTCAACGGCCCCTGCTACGTGACGCTGCTCTCCGAGCCTGCCGTCGTTCCCGGCTTCTACATCACAAACAGCAGCTACGCCTACGACTCCATGACGAACGGCGACGGCTTTGCCAAGAAGTTTGAAAAGGGCGACTGGTTCAAGCTCACCATTACGGGCTATGATGCCGAAGACAATGAGACCGGCTCGAAGGAGTATTACCTGGCCGACCTCCGCGATTCAAAGAAGGCTTACATCATCAATGACTGGCGCTACGTTGACCTTTCGTGTCTCGGCGAAGTTGCAAAGATTGGCTTCGCTCTGACCAGCAGTGACAACGGCGCCTACGGTATGAACACGCCCGCCTACTTCTGCTTCGACAACTTCGGTGCAGAAGGCACGGAGGTTCTGCCCGAAAAGAACGTCGCTTTGCCTCTCGAGGTTGCTACCTTCGAAGAGCTTGAAGTGCCTGCCGACGGCCATATGAGCGTCAGCACCGAAGAGGACGACGACCGCACGGAATTCGTCAGCGGCGACTTCGAGTTTGCTACCGGTTGCATGCACGACTGGGACTACTGGTACTGGTTTGGTTATGCCAATCGTACTGACACTAAGTATGAGACTCTCGACGACCAGTGGAACAACGTCGTGGGTGGTGGCTACGACGGCTCCGCAACCTATGGCGTTGCCTTCGCTGCCGAGTTCAACGGCCCCTGCTACGTGACGCTGCTCACCGAGCCTGCCGTCGTTCCCGGCTTCTACATCACAAACAGCAGCTACGCCTACGACTCGATGACGAACGGCGACGGCAGTGCCAAGAAGTTCGCGAAGGGCGACTGGTTCAAGCTCACCATCACGGGTTATGATGCCGACGACAATGAGACCGGCTCGAAAGACTATTACCTAGCCGACCTCCGCGATGAGGCTAACGCTTTCATCATCAATGACTGGCGCTACGTCGACCTTTCGTGCCTCGGCGAGGTTGCCAAGCTTGGCTTCGCTCTGAGCAGCAGCGACAACGGCGCCTACGGTATGAACTCGCCCGCCTACTTCTGCTTCGACAACTTCGGTGCTGAAGGCACGGAGGTTCTGCCCGAAGGCAATGTGCTCCTCGTCTCGTCGATAGGCTATGCAACATATGTGGCACCGAGGGATGTGGACTTTTCCGAGACAGAGGTTGAAGCATATGCTGTAACAGAGTCAACTGTGGAGGGTTATGTGCACTTGACACCTGTCACTGAGGTTCCTGCAGGCGAGGCTATTCTCGTGAAGGCTGCTGAAGGTGCTTACGTTATTCCTGCTGCCCAAACGACTCCTGCTGCTCTGGAAGGCAACCTGCTGAAGCCTGCAGTGGAGGATGTGACTGCCGATGGTACTCAGTACATCCTTGCAGAAGGCACTGAAGGTATTGCTTTCTATCAAGCTACATCAGGAACAACTATTGCTGCCGGCAAGGGTTATCTCGAGATAGATGGTTCTGCTGTTAAGGCATTCCTCTTCGACGACGGCAATGCAACTGGCATCGACGATGTTAACCAAAACACCAACCTCAATGCACCCATTTACAACGTTGCAGGTCAGCGCTTGCAGAAGATGCAGAGAGGTATCAACATTATTGGTAACAAGAAAATACTCAAATAATATGAAGTACATAAAGCCAGCTGTTGAAATCAGTGAGCCTCAAGTTGTGCAGATGCTTGCAGAGAGTCTGCTTATCAGCAGCGAAACTGTAGATGGCAGTAAAGCCCTCACGAAGGAGGACGATGCCTGGGACATTTGGGGTGAGGACTAGCTTCTCACATCCTATTATATAAAAAGAAAGAGGGAGAGCAATTGCTCTCCCTTCTTCGTTATGTAAGCTTTATAAGTTTAGTAGAGATCTGCAGGTATCCGCTGCTTGGCGTTCTCGAAGTCCTCGATTGTGTCGAGCTCGCATGAGAAGAGGTCCGTGACGTCCAGCACGCTGAAGGTAGAGCCCTTTGCAATGAGACGCAGGAATGCCAGTTCGTAGAACGTGTTTTCAAGGTGCTCCTCGTTCATCATACCGTCCAACTCCTTGTAGAGCGCCGTCGTATATGCCTTGCCCATTCGCTCGATGCCGAGACTTTCGCCGGCAGCCGAAGCAGGGTCGCATGTCTTGCTTATCTCGGTGATATCGCCATCTCCGTTCATCACGACCTTCATCTCCTCTTCCCCAAGTTCGTGACGAATCAGGGTGAGCACATTCTCGTGCTTATCTGCGAGGACGCGCTCCACGATTTGTCCGTCGTAGAGCAGGTCGCTGTCGAGGAGCAGAACCTCTTGTCCGTCGGCTTGCGGACGCGCCAGCCAAAGGGAATAGATGTTGTTGGTCGTCTCGAAATCCTTGTTGTGGATGAAACAGACGTCGATGCTCCCGCCATAAGTCTGCTCGACGAAATCCTCGATTTGCTCATGCAAGTAGCCTGTCACGATACAGAATTCGCGGATGCCTGCCTTGATGAGTGCATCCATAGAGCGTTGCAAGAGCGTGCGTTCGCCCACCTTGAGGAGGCATTTCGGCGTGTGAAGTGTGAGCGGACGGAGTCGTGAAGCTGTGCCCGCAGCAAGGATGATGGCCTTCATCTTAGAGGCATTTTTTGATGGTATCCACTACGGTCTGTATCTGTTCGCGGCGTCCGAGGGTGATGCGCAGACAGTCTTCGAGGCCCTTGTCCGTCATGAACTTGATCTTGTAGCTCTGGTCGGCAAGCGTCTTCTGCAGTCTCTCCTTGATGGCTGTCGGGTATTTGATGAGGATGAAGTTTGCGACGCTCTTATACACCTTGAAGCCCGGCTTGTCGCCCAACTCTTTTTGGAAGAGCTGGCGGTCCCATTCCATCTCGTCTGCCACGCGGCGATAGTGGTCGTCGCTCTCGAGAGCCGCCAGCGCGACTGCCTCCGAGAAGCGGTTGTAGCCCAGATACTTGTTGCAGTAGCTGAGGAACTGGTCGTGGCCGGCACCGATGAAGGCGAAGCCCACGCGCAGGCCCGGCAGGCCGTAGAACTTTGAGAGGGTGCGCGAGATGATGAGGTTGTTGTACTTGTTCACCAGAGGCGCGATGTAGTCCACATCGGTCGTGATGAAGGAAGCGTATGCCTCGTCCACCAGCACCATTGTGTCGGACGGGATGTTCTCCATGATGCGGCCGATCTCTTCGCTCGTCAGGCTGTTTCCCGTCGGGTTGTTGGGCGAGGCGAGGAGCAGCATGCGGGGGTGAATGCGATTAGTGTAAGCGATGACCTCGTCCACATTGTAGGCAAAGGTGTCGCCTGTCTCATAGAGTGGGTACATCTCGAACGATCCGCCACACTCGCCGGCAACTCTGTTGTAGTACCACCAGGAGAACTCGGGGATGAGGATAGTCTTGTTGTCGCCCTCCATCAGGAAATAGTGGATGGCATTCTTCAGCATCTCCTCTCCGCCGTAACCCAGAAGCACCTGGTCCTCGGGAACATTGTAAATCTCACTCAGTCGTACACTTATGACACTCTTCTTCCCCTGGTCGTAGATGCGGGTGTAGAAACAGAGTGTGCGTGGGTCGAAGTTCTTTATCGCTTCGATGACCTTCTCGGAAGGCTCGAAATTGAATTCGTTTCTGTCTAAGAAATTCATCATCTTCTTTAGATTTATTTTGGCGTGCAAAGTTACGACTTTTCTATCGAACCACAAAGCAAAACGAAAAAAAACACGAAAGATGTGGCATAATTGGGAAAGAAGTTGTACTTTTGCAGGTTGAACAAAGGTTATAAAGTAGAATATGTTTCAAGACCTCAAGAAAAAAGTACAGGCGACGTTGAAGTCATCGGAGACCGAGGACTGGCTCGACTACCGAGTTGTGCGACCGCTCAGTTACCTTTGGGCTTTGCTCTTTGCCAAGCTCGACATGCATCCCAACACCGTCACCATCATTTCTATGATAGTAGGCGCTGCCGCCAGTGTCTTCTTCATGCACGGCAGTTTTTACTACGAGGGTTGGCACGGACTACTGATGAACATCATCGGCGTCCTGTTGCTCTGCCAGGCAGATATCTTCGACTGCACCGACGGTCAGCTGGCTCGCATGACGGGCAAGAAGAGCCGCTTGGGCAGAATCCTCGATGGAATGGCGGGTTTTGTGTGGTTTGTGCCCATCTATGTCCTCTTGATGGTGCGCTTCTACAACCACCATTCTTTGGAGTTTGGATGGCTTGGAATACCCGACACGGAACAGAACGCCATCATAGCAACCATCGTGGTTGTCTGCCTGGCACTCTATTCGGGCTTCGTAGGAATGGGCGGCCAGCAACGACTTGCTGACTACTACATCCAGGTGCATCTCTTCCTCCTGAAAGGCGAGAAAGGCAGCGAGCTCGATAACTCCGCGCAGCAGCAAAAGGTCTATGACGAGACGCCCAGCGAAGGCAACCGCCTCTGGAAGCACTTCCTCAAGACCTACATCAACTACACACGCAAACAAGAAAAGGCGACACCCGAGTTTCAGAAACTGATGGCCGTGCTGCGAGAGAAGTATGGCAGTGCCGGCAACATGCCCGACCAGATTCGCGAGGAACTGCACCGCGAGTCGAAGGCTCTGATGCCACTGAATGCGATGCTCACCTTCAACTTCCGCTCCGGCATGTTCTTCCTGTTCTGCCTCATCGACCTGCCCGTCTGCAACTTCCTCTTCGAGATAGTCTGCATGGGGCTCCTCACATATTATATTAACCGTCGCCACGAAGCGTTCTGCCGCAGGGTTGCAGAAAAAGTAAGACTCGAAGCATGAAGTGGAGCTGGAATAACTTCTTCTTTGTCCTCGGCATCGTGTGTGTCGTGGTGATGCTCTTCACGTTCGACGTCAGTTTCGTTGAGCTTTGGGGCCATATCTGCCGTGCAGGTCTGTGGCTCATACCCATCGTGGGCATCTGGATTGTTGTCTATGGCATCAATGCTCTCGCATGGATGTCGGTCATCCGAGGCAATACCGATCCCGACGAGAAAGTGGGCTTTTGTCGAATCTACAAGCTGACCATCACGGGCTACGCGCTCAACTATGCCACTCCGGTAGGCGGCTTGGGCGGGGAACCGTACCGCATCATGGAGCTGAGCAAGGATATCTCGAAGCAGCACGCCACCTCCAGCGTCATCCTTTATGCGATGTTTCATGTCTTCGCGCACTTCTGGTTCTGGTTCACATCCGTCTTCCTCTACCTTGCCCTTGCGCTGGTAGGCGACCTGCCATTCGATACGACGGTCGGCATCGTGCTTGGCATCATCGTGGTCTTCTGCCTGATTGCCTTCTACCTCTTTTATAGGGGATACAAGTATGGACTTGTAGTGAGGCTGATTCGCTGGTTGGGCCATCTGCCGGGGCTCGGAGGATGGAGCGACAGGTTTCTCGAAGCGCATGCAGAAGCCTTGCATAATGTCGATGCACAAATAGCAGCCCTGCATCAGCAGAGCCGCAAGAACTTCTATGCAGCCTTGGGCTTGGAGTACCTTTCGCGCATCGTGCAGAGTGCCGAGGTGCTCTTCATGCTCCTGCTTTTCGGCATAGATGGCGGCGGAGGGTTCGACGGCATCACGCTCACCTTCTTGCACAGCATCCTCATCGTCTCGCTTACCACGCTGCTTTCTAACCTGATAGGCTTCCTGCCGATGCAGCTCGGCGTACAGGAAGGCGGCTTTGCTATCTCCACAAAAGCAATGGGCTTGACCATCGAGCAAGGCTTCTTCGTCAGCATCATCTGCCGTGTCCGTGAAATCATCTGGATCATCATCGGCATCGCATTGATGAAGGTCGGCAATAAGCGAGAGTAATGCGGATGCACTGCATCTGCATTACCGAGCGATAGCCGACTCGAACGCAGTTCAAAGTCGGCAACAAACGAGAATAAAGCAGAAGCAAACAAAAAGCTCCCACGTTTCACAACGCAGGAGCCACATGGCGCCGATATTAATTCTAAAACTAACTAACAAGTTTTTCCTGATATCAGTCTTTAGGGTAAAGCTTCTTGAAGACCTCTGTCAGGGCCTCCACCTCGGGCAGCAATGCCTTCAGCTCCTCTTCGTCCTGATTCCTGACGGCCGTCATGGCTTTTTCCAGCACATCAGTCAGCCGCTTGCAGTTGCCAGGACCTGGCGACCATGCTGTGGCCACACGAATCCTATTCCCAAAGAAGTAACGGGTACCGTCGAGTCCCCTCCGCTCGTCATTGAACATACATGTGGCGACGGCATGTTCTATCAGATCGGAAAACATCACAGCCGTGGCCTTGTCTGTCTTGACCTCTATAGAGTCCAACCTCAGTCTCGGCTCATCCGGCCTTGCCTCCTTCACCTCGCACCACTTCACCTGCAGCCGTTCGCTTTCCCCATAACCGTAATACACATACAGGGCTGAGGGGAAGCTGAATGAAGGGAATATGAGCATCTGCTGGCTTGCCCTTCTGGACAGCCAAGTCCCGAAATACTTTTCTCCCCACAGCTTCTGCTGAGTTTGTGTCATAGGTTCCAGTCTGCTCTGGGCCTGTGCGCCAATGGCAATGGCCATCAACGCTAATGTAATTATTCGCTTTTTCATATTCAAAATTTTAGGCTTTCCTTCAAGCTTTTAAAGTTGTCATTAGGTAGGAGATAGATTGTTTGGAATGTATCGCTTGGCTCGACGACGACAGCCTTATAAAAGCCAACGTATGTGAACTCCATCTTGACGTCTGTGCGGGGAACCCAAAAGGTAAAGTTTCCTAAAGAGTCTGTCGTTTCGAATCCCCATACCCTTTTCTCATGCCATATATAAATAATGGTATGGGCTAAAGGCTCGTCGTTTTCGTCATACACTACGCCCGTCACACGACGGCGGCTTGCTTTCAGTTCCTCATGCTGGTCCATATAGTAGTCGCATAGTGTGTCCTCTACACAGATGTACTCTATGACGCCGTGCTTTGCTGCCTCTCCATACTTCTCGATGTAGCGTTGCTTGACATTCATGTAATCCATTACTCTGCTGACAAGCAAATGCTGCCCTTTGAAGTAGTCGAGATAAGACCTCTTGTCCAACCACTTGTTGTTTTCCTTTGGTTGAGGCACTCCGTTGATAAGGTAAAGGATGGAGTCATTGGGAGGACTGTTATGTGAACCACGTATGACACCTTGGGGAAGAAGCCGTACCTCGTTTTCTTCGGGCACATATTTAGGCAAACCGGCGATTTGCTCTTGTGAGTTTCCTCGCAGCCGCATGTTGTAGCCGTTGTAGCTCTTCTCGAGATGCATGACTAGGTTTTTGTCGGAGGGCGAGAACTCATAGGACTTGTAGCCGGGTTGCTCGGCACGAAGCGTGACATCCTTTTTCGGAACCCAGAAGACGAAATGGCCTGTGGAGTCGGTCGCAGCACCTATAAAATCCCGTTCGACATGCACGTAGGCTTCCGTCAAAGGTTTGCCGTTGTTATCAAACACGTAGCCCTCAACTTTGGTGTACTTCTTCATCAGCTTCGGATGCTTACGGACGTAGGCATCGCAATAGGTGTCGGGAACGGTCGTTATCTCTATCACGCCATACTTGGCACGCCCGCCATACTTCGCTGTAAACTCAGAGTCTTTGTGGACATACACGCTGTCAATCAGCAGGCCCTGCTGGGAAAAGTACCGAGGCATGTATGTGTCCACGTCATCGATGGATTCGCCCAATACTTGCCGCTTTAATGAATCGGGCAGTGGCTCGCCATTCACCAGGATAAGCGTCGAGTCGATTCTGTCCTTGTCGCTTGGCCCGTCGCCTGTTCCCCGAAGTCGCATAGTGGTGCCAGAACCCAAATCTGCCGAAGTGGGAACGATGGTAGCATTGGCCATCATGCGTTGAAGTTCTTCCCTTTCCTCTGGAGTAGATGCCCAGATGGCGATTGCACCGTTATTACAAGGTATCTTTATGTTTTGCAAAAGACCCTGCTCATTGAGGTACTCTTCAATACGTCTGTCGATTTCTTCTGATGTCATGCCGCGTGAGTCAAACAGAGTCTTGCCGTTGACCACCACGAGAAATGAATCCGTTTTGCCAATCTGGTCGATGATGCTATCTCCTATCCCCCGGAGGTGCATAGTGGTGCCTGAACCTAAGTCTGCCGAAGCGATGTCCCGTTCTGCAATCTGCCCTTGAAGAGCCTGGTCAACAGACTCGAAGGCGAGATCTTCGATGTCGTCCATCTTGAATTTCTGAACTGCACCTGTATATTCACGGGCAGGAATGTCAAGCCCCGTAGTGGCCGAGGCATCAACTTTCGCTAAAGCCAGTTCTTTGCGAGGAGTAGCGACGGGCTTTGAGACTTCTGCAACCACTTCCTTTGCAGGCACTCTTGCGGGCTTGGACACATGCTCGGGCTGTGCCGGTTGTACTTGCGCTACTAAAGGTTGCTCTGCCTGTTCCTTCCCTATATTATATATAATGAGTAGCGCCACGGATGCTGCGATACCGATGCCCAAAGCCCAAGCGAGTGCAGAGTGTCTCTTTGTCTCCTTGCCGATGACTTCCTGCTCGAAGTGTGCCCACTCCTTGTCCACGTCGGGCATGCCGATTCTCTTGTCGATGTCTTCAGTCTTCATGTTACTTTACAATTTTAAGGTTCGACCTGATTTTGACCAAAGAGCGCGTGATGTGTTTGTTGACGGCCGACAAGCTGATGCCGAGCACGGAGGCAGTTTCCGCGTAGGTCATCTCCTCTTCGTAGTGAAGCTGGAGCACTCGGCGGTCCTGCTCCGTCAGGTTGTCGTCGATGACCTGCTGAAGTTGCTGCAGCAGCTCCTCCCGTTCCTCATCCTTCTGCCAGGCCGTTTCCTTCTGAAGTTCTTCCTTCAGTCGCCTTTGCAGTTGTCGGTCGCGCAGGATGTGCAGGCATTGGTTTCTTGTGGCAGCGAGCAGATAGCCTCGGATGCTTTCCGTGGCTATTTCAGGCTTGCCTCTCCACATTTGGACGAACACCTGATGCACGGCATCCTTAGCGTCGTCGGCATTCTCTACCAGGGAGAACGCCATGCGATACATGTGCGGATAGCTGTCCTTGAATAGCCGTTCGAACTGTTGTTTGCTGTAGTCCATCATGTCTTTTTGGCCTCGTTACATCTATAAGACCATCGAGCTGCGAAATCAAATACCCCTAATCGCAAAAAAAACGCCGCGTGCGGCGATTGCAATCCCCGCGTGCGGCGTTGCTGGTTTCCGCGTGCGGCGTTTGCGATCCCCGCGTGCGGCGTTTTTTCTTATATCTTTTCGAGAATGCGGTCCATCACCCAGTTGACGCTGGTGGCACTGATGCTGTCGGCGGTGCAGATGCTGCTTTGTTGCAGGTGCTCCACTACGCTCTGTATGAGAGGCAACTGGACATGCTCGGGGTTCTCGACATGAAATTCCTGTCGCCCTTGCTCATTACGCAAGACGATGGGCTCGTAGGTGAAGACCGAGAAGTGCAGTTGTCCCCGGTCGCCTATGAGCTCTATGCGGTCTGTGCGTGCGCTCTCGTGGCTGACGAAGCACCACGAGCCGCTGCCGGGCAAACCGTCGGAGAACTGGAAGGCCGCGCTCACGGTGTCTTCCGTCTCATAGAGTCCGCCGCGATTGCTGCTGAAGCCTTTCGCCCTGACAATCGGCC
>Ga0310695_10003130_pt1 | contig 33151 bp, 30 predicted proteins | sample RumenRJG_04DNA_FD_203882 | JGI IMG/M metagenome (GOLD analysis project Ga0310695, IMG submission 203882) | Bovine rumen microbial communities from Lethbridge, Alberta, Canada - RJG_04 (v2) (version 2) | ecosystem: Host-associated > Mammals > Digestive system > Stomach > Rumen | place: Canada... | reverse complement strand
GGCACCGACTATGTGGTGCGCTACAGTGAGAACGTGAACGCCGGTGTCGGCACGGTGGCCGTCTACGGCATCGAGAACTACGACGGCGTGAGCTATGGCACGTTTAACATCCTCAAAAAGGAGCTGACGGCTGACATGATCGAGGTCATCGCCGACCAGTCGTACACCGGTCAGGCCATTGAGCCTGCCGTCGTGGTGAAGTACAGCGACAACCTCGTGGACGGTCGAGTCTATGTCCTCGAGCCCGGCCACGACTACACGGTGAGCTACGAGAACAACGTCGAGGTGGGCACGGCCACCGTCATCGTGACGGCAGCCGACGGTAACTACCGCGGCGAGATCAAGGCCACGTTCAACATCGTCGGCACGACGGGCATCGGCGCTGTCAGCAGTTCCACCGCCAACGCCACTGCCAAGCTCTACGACCTCAGCGGCCGCAGGATCAATGGTCAATGGTCAATGGTCAATGGTCAATGGTCAATGGTCAATGGTCAATTGAAAAAGGGTGTCGTCATCATCGACGGCAAAAAGGTCGTGATTAAGTAAGAATAAAGCATCATTATCCACAAAGGATTTCACGGATCACACGGATTTTCTAAGTCAGCATGGCTTAAATCCGTAAAATCCGTGAAATCCGTTGTTTTTTATTAATTCAACTTTCGAAAGTTTTATAACGACCACAGATTCAACAGATTAAACAGATTAAAGCGGCTATAGCCACGATTATTTTGGATTTCACAGATTGGATTCGCCTATTAATCAGCGACTTTAGTCGCAATAATCCATAAAAAATCTGTGTAATAGCATGACAATGCGCAGCCAAAATCTGTGAAATCTGCGAAATCTGTGGTAAATTAATCACTTGCGAAACTTGTATATATAATAAGGTGTGTAGGGTAGGGAACAAGGGTAAAAGGAGAGAAAAGAAAGTTTTTTGAAAAAAAACGGAGAAAAGTTTTGTCAGTTCCGAAAAAAGCATTACCTTTGCACCCGCAATCAAGAGAGATGCTTCTTTTTAGAAAGAAATTTTGCGGAAATAGCTCAGTTGGTAGAGCACAACCTTGCCAAGGTTGGGGTCGCGGGTCCGAGTCCCGTTTTCCGCTCAAAACATATTGAAACAAAAGAGAGATTTGGCGATTGACGCTTAATCGTATGCCCAGGTGGCGGAATTGGTAGACGCGCACGTTTCAGGTGCGTGTGCCGCGAGGCGTGCAGGTTCGAGTCCTGTTCTGGGCACTCTTTTTTTCAACATGTGGTTTTGCATGTTGGAGAGGTGGCGGAATTGGTAGACGCGCTACTTTGAGGGGGTAGTGTCAATTGCGACGTGGGAGTTCGAGTCTCCTCCTCTTCACATCTTTTTTGTCTTTTGCGGAAATAGCTCAGTTGGTAGAGCACAACCTTGCCAAGGTTGGGGTCGCGGGTCCGAGTCCCGTTTTCCGCTCTTTTACCATCAACACAATCTTTTGATTATTTAAGCAGGAAAAACAGATTCTAACAGATGAATTTATATTTGAGATATTTCGATAGAGAGATACTTGTCAATTCCGTTGACGAGGCTATTGACTTTTTGGCTAATATTGATGAGATAGGTATGAACCAGGCGCTGGAGAATGATATTCGTGACTATGTGGCCAGCAACGTGTTCTACCCCAAGCGCTATAAGATCCGTCCCCGTGTGTACTTCATCATTATCAAGACCGAGGCTGCCACGATGCAGGACTTCAAGGAGAAGAAGGCCGTTCACCCTTCTGCAGGTGGTTCTAACGAGCGCAATGCTTCGCCCGTTGTCTCTAAGCTGAATGAAGAGCGCCCCGGTTGGTATGAGGGTGTCGTCGACTTCAAGCGTGTGCTGTTAGTGCCTGGTACGGGTAAGTTCCAGTATCGCGACACCCGTTTCGTGGCCCGCGTCAAGGCCGTGTCGGGCATCGACTGCTATAACCGCATTGTGGAGCACTTGCAGGAGCGTGTCGACGAGCGCAGTCAGTTCCCCTCAGCCAAAGGTAAGAATTTCAAGTTCCGTTATTTAGGTCAGGCTAAATAGTTGTCGTGTATGAATAAGGTGATGCTGATTGGCAATGTCGGGACTGACCCTGAAGTGCGCTATGTAGACCAGGGCGTGGCCGTTGCCCGTTTCCGTTTCGCAACGACCGAGAAGGGATATACGTTGCAGAACGGCACGCAGGTGCCCGACCGTACGGACTGGCATAACGTGCTGTTATGGAGGAAGTTAGCCGAGGTTGTCGAGAAATACGTTCATAAGGGCGACAAGCTGTATATTGAAGGCCGTCTGCGCTATTCTACTTATGACGACAAGCAGGGTCAGCGTAAGTACGTGACCGAGATCTGGGCCGATAATATGGAGATGCTTTCGCCTAAGGAATCAAAGGAATAAGCAGTGGACTATTTTCAACAATTATTCAATGACGTTTATTGGCTGACACCTTCTGCCGGTGCGATTTTTGCCGGCATTTTGGCGTGTCTTCTGTTAGTGGTATCCGGATTTGCATCAGGCTCTGAGATTGCTTTCTTCTCGCTGTCGCCCAACGACCTGAACGAGGTGGAGGAGAGTAATGAGGAGTGCGACCGCCGGATTATGGAGCTTCGCGACGACTCCGAGCGGCTGTTAGCTACCATCCTGATTACCAATAATCTGGTCAACGTGACCATCATCATGCTGTGCAACTATTTCTTTGCACACGTCATCGACTTTGGCGGAGCCGTTTGGCTGCAGTTCTTGGTCATCACGGTGCTGCTGACCTTCCTGCTGCTGCTTTTTGGCGAGATTATTCCCAAGGTTTATTGCGGTCAGCATGCGTTAGCCGTCTGTCGCAGTTTTTCTGGTGCTATCATGATGCTGCGCCGACTGTTCTATCCGTTGGCTTCGGTGCTGATCCGTTCAGGCATCCTGGCTGGTAAGGTGGTGCAGAAGGAGAACCACGTGCTGAGCGTCGACGACCTGGAGCAAGCTTTGGAACTGACTGACAAGACGGAGTTGAAGGAGGAGCAGAACATGCTGGAGGGCATTGTCCGTTTCGGCGACGAGACGGCGAAGGAGATCATGACGAGCCGTCAGGATGTCGTTGCCCTCGATTTCAAGTCGCCGTTCCCCGATGTGCTGAAGTGCATTGTCGAGAACAACTATTCGCGTATTCCCGTCTATCAGAAATCCATTGACAACGTGCGCGGTATTCTCTATATCAAGGACTTGCTGCCGCATATAGGCAAGCCCGCCACGTTCCGTTGGCAGTCGCTGATCCGTCCGTCGTATTTCGTTCCTGAGACGAAAAAAATTGACGACCTGCTGCGCGAGTTCCAGGCTAACAAGGTGCATATTGCCATTGTTGTCGACGAGTTCGGCGGCACCAGCGGCATTGTCACGATGGAGGACATCTTGGAGGAGATTGTCGGCGAGATCAACGACGAGTACGACGAGGAGGAGCGCAACTTCGTGCGCATCAACGCCAACACCTATGTCTTTGAGGGCAAGACGCTGCTCAGCGACTTCTATAAGGTGCTGAGGCTCGACGACGACATCTTCGAGGAGGTCGAGGGCGACGCCGACACGCTGGCTGGCCTGATGCTGGAGTTGAAGGGCGACTTCCCTGTCGTCCACGAGAAGCTGGAGTACCAGAACTTCACCTTCGAGATTCTTGAGCTCGACGAGCGCCGCATCTCAAAGGTCAAGGTCGTCGTCCACGAGAGTCAGGCTGATTAAGTAATATAACGACAACTTAGACAACTTAGCTACTCGGATGGTATCGTGTGTGTAAAAGTTGTCCAAGTTGTCCAAGTTGTCGTTAAATACAAAAATATCAAGTTGTTTTTACCATCCGAAGCGGGTCCAGTCGACGACGCGGTTCCATCCCATTTGGTTGAACGTCTGGTTGTAGCAGTAACTGCTGCTGTTGTAGATGGTCGTGTTCTGCGGCACATACATGCTGACACAGCCGTTGACCGACTCGTCCTCCTTGAACGTCGAGAAATCGGCCATCATGTTCGAATACATCGTCGTCCAGACCATCGACATGCGGTAGTAGGGCACGGCCCGCTGGTAGTATGCGTCCCACTGTCTGAACACCTCGTCGCTCGTATTGGCCTTGACGAAGGCCCTCATGTCGTACATGACCGGTGCGTCGTAGTCGGCGTGCAGGTACAATACGATGCTGTCTTTCCTCATGTCAGGGTATTTGGGGTAGACGGGGCAGGCCGGCTCAAACTGCGTGAGCATGTCGTGGGTGGCCTGTGCTAACGCCTCGATGTGCTGTGTGCTGATGACCGATAACGGCAGGCTATAACTGTTTCTGCTGCGTTCCAGATAGTGATTATAATAGGTGTCGATGATGCCCTTGTACATCTGCTGCCCGTCCTTGAAGAGCGCACTCTGCAGCAGGTGGTAGGGGGCTCCGTCGCCAGGAATCTCGGCAGGCGAGCCTATCAGGTAGTCGGTGGCGTTGCGCAGCTCGTAGCCCACCTCTGCACACATCATGTTGCAGCAGTCGGCGAAGATGAAAGCCAGCTTGGGCAGTCCCACCAGCGCACGTGCCATCTGTGTGATGTTCATCCACTTATACGGGTTGCCCGGGTCGGCATTCCTGCCATAGTCTACGCCGTAGGCGCGTCGGGGGCGCGAGCTGGCACTGGCTATCGAGTCTTCGTCGACGAGCCATCCCGTGGCGTGTCCCCACAGCACGAGGCCGTAGCTATCGGCGGGAGCATAGGCAAAGGCCCTGTCGATGACTTCGCGGAAGTTGGCGGGGTCGCTGGCGTAGAAGTGGTGGTCGTACTTGTAAAGCTCCCGGGCCTTGCCGTCGTGTACCTCTATGATAAAAGGTGTGCTCGACTGCTGGGAGTTGGTGTTCAGACTGTCGACGAATACCAGCAGACGCTGGTCGGCACCTAAGACCTTCGACCCCTGGATGATTTCCTGCAGGTCGTTGTACAGGAACCTGACACCTGAAGTGACCGTCAGGTTGTTCTCGCCCGACATATAGACCAGCACGGTGCGCGAAGCCCGTGCAGCAGGGGTGTATCCTTCCGGCTCGTCGTCGTCGTGACAGGCTGTCAGACAAAGGGTCAGAGCCGTTAGCAGCATCATGAATTTTCGCATAAGTCAAAATTTTGTGCAAAGATAGAAAATAATTATGAATTATGAACTATGAATTATGAATTATTTCGTATCTTTGCACCTCAAAATTTCAGAACATGAAGAAATACATCTATATCATACTCCTTCTTTTCGTCGGTTTTGCCATTGGTGGCGAACTGACGGCCAAGACCAAGAAACGCCGTCCCAAGGCTCGTGTACAAGCAGTCTCTAAGAAAAAGAAAGCCACGCGCCGTACTTCTGTGAAGCCGGCACCCAGGCCCGTGGTGCCCGTCTACGATGAAGACGGCGACGAGGTGAACCCCTACCTGATGTGCGAGGACACCTGCGACCACGTTCATGGCATCGACCTGAGCCACTACCAGGGAGAGGTGTTCTGGGAGACCGTTGGCGAGAATACCAAGATGGCCTACGTCTACCTGAAGGCTACTGAGGGTGGCGACCGCATCGACTCCTACTTCGAGCGCAACATCGACCTGGCTCATCGCTACGGGCTGAAGGTGGGCAGCTACCACTTCTTCCGTCCCAAGACCGACCTTGAGCGCCAGATGCGCAACTTCATGACCCAGTGTCTGCCCGGCGAACAAGATCTCATCCCGATGCTCGATGTCGAGACGACCGGCAACCTGCCCGTCGAGGAGTTCCGCGACTCGCTGATGAAGTTCCTCTGGCTGATGGAGGCTACCTATCGTCAGAAGCCGCTGGTCTATACCTTCCGCAACTTCTACAACAAGCACCTGCAGGGCGGGTTGCTCGACGACTATCCGCTGATGATTGCGATGTACACCAACGAAGAGCCGGTGTTGGCCGACGGCCGCGACATCACGATGTGGCAGTACACGGGCAAGGGGCGCATCGTCGGCGTCAACGGCTATGTCGACAAGTCGCGCTTCATGGGGCGTCACGGTCTGCGCGAAATCCGGTTCAGGCATTGAAGATGGAAAATTCTTTGCAAGCAAAGCGAGCAAAGCTCGAGCGGAAGAATTGAAGAATTGTGAATTGAAGAATTGTGAATTGATATTATGTTAATAACGTGTCCTGAGTGTGGTCATCAAGTGAGTGACCAAGCCAAAACATGCCCGTCGTGCGGGATAGAGATAGCAGGTAATGTGGTACCCGGTAATGCGGTCAAGCCGGGTAATGTGGTTCCAGGTAATGCGGGCAAACCCGGTAAAACGGGCAAGCGCCAACCGCGCAAAGGCCGCACAGCCATCACCGTGCTCATCGTCTCGTTTGTCATTGCACTCATCCTCGTCCTGCTTGGACTCTACTTCATGAAGAACCAGGAGCAGAAGAACGAGTTGCGTGCCTATGAAAACGCCATGAAGAGCACCGAGCCCTTAGTGTTGGAGAACTATCTCGATATGTATGCAGACGCCCCCGGCGTTCACCGTGACTCCATCCGCTTGCACCTTGAAGCCCTCCGCCGTGCCGACACCGACTGGGCCGACGCCTTGGTCAGCAACAGCCGCTATGCCTTCGAGCGATTCCTAAAGATGCACCCGCAGAGCATCCACAGCGTCGAGGCCGACATCAAGATCGACTCCCTCGACTGGGTGGCCGCCCTGCAGACCAACACCATCGAATCCATCCAGGCCTACCTCAACCGTCATAACGACGGCGCCTACTACGACGAGGCACGCGCACAGTTAGAGCAGTTAGAGAACCAGAAGGTGACGGCCGACGACCGTCAGATGGTCATTCAGACATGTACCGCCTACTTCAATGCCCTTGCCCAGATGGACGAGGGGGCCATTGCCGCTGCCGTTGCCCCCGTCATGACCTCGTTCCTGCACCGCTCGAACGCCACGAAGGACGACGTCATCCAGTATATGGAGAAGCTCCACGAGGCCGACATCACCCAGATGACCTTCACCCCCAACGGCGACTGGGACATTGAGAAGTTCATGCTCGGCGAAGGCCGCCAACTCTTCAAGGCCATCTTCACCGTCGCCCAGCACATGGAGCGCAGCGACGAGAGCCGTGAGACCAGCGCCGTCTACAAGGTTACCGCCGTCGTTTCACCCGACGGACGCATCACCGAACTCAACATGAAGCGCAGCGTACAGCCATAAAGAATGAGAAGACTTTCTATCGTGATACTCTTGTCGGGACTCGTCCTGATGATGCTCGCCCGTACCGACGGACGCAGCAAGTTGACGGGACTGGCACGCCAGGCGCTGATGGAACAGCGTCGGCAGACAGCGGCTGACGCCTCGCGCCCGCTGAAGACAACCCGCGAACGGCGGCTGACGGCTTTCGTCAGACTGACGGCCAGTCAGGCCGACGACGTGCTGCGCCGTCATCGCTGCACGCTACTTGCACAGACGGGCGACATCTGCATCGTCTCGATACCCCTGAACGCCTTAGAGGCTTTGGCCGCCGAGCCTGCCGTCAGCCGGATAGAGGCGGGTAGGCGGGCGTCGGCGTTGTTAGACACGACGACGATGATTGTCAATGCGCTGCCGGCCTACGAGACTACCGCAGAGCATCAGGCCTTTACGGGCGACGGCGTCGTCGTGGGACTGGTGGACGTCGGCTTCGATCTGTCGCATCCCACGTTCTGCGACGCTACGGGCACCCGCTTCCGTGTGGGGGCGTTCTGGGATCAGCTGTCGGCCGATACCGTCGGCAGCACCTTCCCCGTCGGGCGCGACTTCGTGGGCTACGAGGCCGTCAGAGCCTATGGGCGCTCTGTCGACGCACCGACGCAGTATCACGGCAACCACACGGCTGGCATCGCTGCCGGCAGCGGCTATACGACGCCCTATCGCGGACTGGCCTACGAGAGCGACATCTGCTTGGTGAGCAATGCCATCACGGAAGATACGCTCTACATCGACGAGGCTGACTACTATAAATATACGACTGCTGTTGACGGCTTGGGCTTCAAGTACATCTACGACTATGCCGACCGTCAGCGCAAGCCCTGCGTCGTGTCGTTCAGCGAGGGCTATCATCCCTATATCGACGAGGAAGACAGCCTTTATGCTGAGTTCCTCGACAGTCTGACGAGTGTGCCTGGCCACATCCTTGTCGTGGCAGCGGGCAACGAGGGACTGCTGCGTACGTATTTCGAGAAGCCTGTGGGGCGTGCTGAGGCTGGCGCGTTCATCAACTGCGGCAACAAGGCGGCGGTGTACAGGCTGAAGGCCGACGGGCCGATGGCTGTCCGTCTGCACGCCTTCGACCCCGCCACGGAGCAGGCCCTCTGTACGCCGCTCACCATTGCGTCGGCCGACGGGCGTTTAGACTCGCTGAGTGTCGACACGCTGCTGGTGGGCAACGACACGTGCGTCGTCAGTGCCACGCGCTATCCGATGGCTGTGGCGGCGTCGGCTGACACCTGCTATATCGTTGTGATAGAAGGTACGCGCGAGCTGAACTTCTGCAAGATGGCATTGACGGTCGAAGGTGCCGACACGAGGGTCGAGGTCTTCGGCAGCATCAGCAGCGCCTTCACCAGCTGGACGGCCTACCCAGAGTGGAGTGACGCCGTCTACGGACATAACATCTTAGCGCCGGCCTGTTTCCACACGCCCATCAGCGTCGGTGCGACGTCGCATCGCGAGAGCGTTGTCAACTACAAGGGCGAAGACAGGAGTATGGGAACGCCGGAGTCTGGCGGACTGCGCGCGGGCTACTCGTCGACGGGTCCGGCCCTCAACGGCGAGAGGAAGCCCGACGTCGTGGCGCCCGGCTCCATCATCGTCTCGTCCTATAGCCGCCGATATTTAGACGAGAACCCTAACGAAGATGATAACGTCATCTGTTTCAGTGACTTTCAAGGTCAGGCTCATCCTTGGCTGCAAGCTACGGGCACGTCAATGTCGACGCCCGTCGTAGCGGGGGCTGTCGCCCTGTGGCTGCAGGCTAATCCGCGTCTGACGCAGCAGGAGGTGAAGCAGGTGCTGAGTCGCACGTGTCGTCATCCTGAGTCGGGACTCAGGTATCCGAACAATTATTATGGCTATGGAGAGATCGACGTCTATCGCGGACTCTTGGACGTGTTGCAGATGGACGGCGTCGAGGGTATAGACGTGCAGTTGCCTGGAGATATGCGCATCGTGCCGAACGGGCACGGCCTGCAACTGCTGATGGGTCGGCAGTCCGCAGCAGCAACTCTGACCGTCAAAGTCTTCGGTCTTGGCGGTGCTGAAGTCTGCAAGCTGACGCAGCCGTTATCAGGACGTGAGGCGTATGTCGCCCTGCCCGTGTTGCCGGCCGGTGTCTACGCCGTCCAGGTGATGGCCGACGGTCGCGTCTTGGGTTCGCAGCTCGTCAGGCTTTAATCGATGATGATGCCAGCCTCGTGCCACTCTTTGACGGTCACTTCGGCATCGCGCTTGGCAGTTGCCTCGTCCACCTCGTATTCCTCGCAGAGCAGACGGGCGAGGTCGTCGGCGGTGAAAGTTGTGCCGACGACTTTCTCCCAGAGATAGGCGGCACTTTCGTTCATGCTGATAAGCGTTGTGACGTCGATATTCTCGTCGTCCTCGTCAATGATAAAATATTCGCCGCAGACGTGGCGTAATTGGCATCCTTTTTTGGTCTTCATAATTTTATCGTGTCTTTTTCTTGAATCTTGCTGGTATGTGTGGGTAGAGGATGAAGAGCAGGTAGCGCCGCAGAGGCAGCAACCGCATCCACCACCAGGAGTAGATGCGCCACTTCAGTCCACTGGTGCTGTCGAGCTTGTTGCTGCCCTTGCGGTAGAAGCCGACAACCCTTGCCTTAATGTTATCGACGTGGCAGCTCTCAGTGCGCAGGTTGCCGTCGCCGCGCAGGACGATGATCTCGTAATGGGGGCCCGTGTTGCCGACAATGCGGTGCAGCACATAGCGCCCTGGAGCAACTTCCGCCAGAACGGGGTCGCCAATATCTACAAATCCGGGGCCCTTGAGTAGGGCTTTGTCGCGCCCGTCTTCGAGGAAGGGTCGCATGCTGTTGCCACGCAGGGGTAGGGTGACGGTATGCCCGTCGCGAATCATCTTGAGTAGCTCGGGTATTAGCTGGTCGTTGGGCAGCTGTAGCGTCTTTATGCTTTCCGTGTGAGTGTTTGGTGACATAGTTGTGCAGCTTTCTCGTCGGGTAAACAATAGAGTGTATAGACAGGTGTTGTCTCAATGACGCGTGTGATGGCATCGTTGAGGTGGTTGTAGATGCCCCGGTCCCATTTCATCGTCGAGCAGGCTGTCAGCAGCGAGGCAAACGCCTGGAGGGGTTTTTGTCGCTCGATGCTGTTCTTGGGAGCGCGCTCTATGCGTGTGACGGCACCCAGGCGTGCGCGGCGGTTGCGGTAGCAGGGGGTCTTGCCGCTCCAGGGCGAGCCGTAGATGTAGGGCTGTCCGTCGTCGAGTATGCGTATGACGGGGTTGTCGTCGTTCAGCAGGTGTGCGCCTTCGATGTGTTTCATCCAGAGCGACGCGTGTGTGCTCTTGCCCGTTCCGCTTTCGGCAATGAAGGGGTAAGCTTCGTTGCCGAGCATGATGCACGAGGCGTGGATGAGCATCGTCTGGCGGTAGCTGCCGGCAAAGGCGAAGACGAGCATCAGGGCGTCGTTCAGTCCGAAGGAGCGCATCACCCAGTCGCCGTTCAGCGCACAGCGACAGTCGGTGAAATGCTTGTTGGCAATGAGCAGGCAGCAGTCGCGGTTGCGTGTGTCGCGGATGATGTACTGGTAGCCGCCGTCGGGCAGCCGGTAGACGACGGTGTCGCCGTTGCCCGTGTCGAACGTTCTCACCAGCGTCTTCTCTTGTTCTGGGCGCAGCGTGTCGTCGACGGTGAGCGTGAAGAGCAGGTCATCGTCGTCGCAGGGTTCTGACAGGAAGGATTTGAAGGATGGCAACAGCCGCATACCGTTCTTGTCAGAGTCTGCAAACTGTAGTCTGACGTTAAGTCCGGCAATGTTGAAGGTCTTACTGTCCATCTTCGATTACGCTCATGTTGATAGCCCTGAAGGTGAAGTCGCTCTTGGCTATCGTGCGGATGTCGTTGTTGGTGGCTCCACCTTTCTTGCCTGTTGAGTAGAGTTTCTTCATCTTGAGGAACTTCTTCTGCAGACGGCCGATCTTGCGGTCGAAGAGCACGATGCAGGTGCGGTGGGGCATCTTCTGCTCGGTGAGGTAGTCGCGCAACTGGTTCGAGTAGTTGTCGCGCCCTAACAGGAAGGTATTCTGCTTGCTCAGCCAGGCGCTGTCGACGGCCTGAATCTCGGTGAAGTGTACGATGGTGTCGTTAAAAGAGGCGGCAAAGCCGAACATGTAGACCCGCTGAGGGGCGTTCTTCTTGCTCTTGGCTGTTGCCGGTGCCGTTGCTGCCACCATGAGGGCAGCGATGAAAAGGTATTTTATCAGTTTCATTGTCCTAAATATGCTTTCAGTATCTTGTTGTTCGTGCCTTCGCGTAGTCGGCGGATGGCCTTCTCCTTGATCTGGCGCACACGCTCGCGGGTAAGGCCGTATTTCTCGCCTATCTCTTCGAGGGTCAGCTCGGGACCGTCGATGCCGAAGAAGGCGGTGATGACGTTGCGCTCGCGCTCGTTGAGGATGCGCAGAACCTGACGGATTTCGGCCTGTAGCGACTCGATGAACAGCTGGCGGTCGGCCGTCGGCGAGCTGTCGTTGACAAGCACGTCGAGCAGCGAGCTCTCGTCGCCCTCGCTGAAGGGGGCGTCGACCGACACGTGGCGCGTGTTGGCGGCCATTGCCTCGTCGACCTTTTCTTCGGGCAGGTTCGTCACCTGCGAGATCTCCTCGACCGACGGGCGGCGCTCGTTCTCCTGTTCAAACTTGCTCAGCATGCGGTTGATCTTGTTGACCGACCCCACCTGGTTCAGCGGCAGGCGCACGATGCGGCCCTGTTCGGCGATGGCTTGCAGGATGGACTGCCTGATCCACCAGACGGCATACGAAATGAACTTGAAGCCGCGCGTCTCGTCGTATTTCTCGGCGGCCTTAATCAGACCCATGTTCCCCTCGTTGATCAGGTCGGGGAGCGACAGACCCTGATTCTGGTACTGCTTCGCCACCGACACCACAAAGCGGAGATTGGCTTTCGTCAGGCGTTCAAACGCCTTGCGGTCGCCCCTCTTGATGCGCTGTGCCAGTTCTACTTCCTCCTCGACGGAAATCATATCTTCCTTACCGATCTCCGCCAAGTACTTCTCGAGAGATTCGCTCTCTCGATTTGTAATAGATTTTGTGATTTTCAGCTGCCTCATAGGTTATTTCGTTATTAGCCGTTTGGCAAAGGTACGGTAAAAATATGAAACAGCCAAAGAAAAAGGTGAAAAAGTTAAACTTTCTCACCTTTTCTCGCTTTTAGCTGTCGTTTATTCATTACTCAGAGGAACGGCGAAGTAGCCCTTCTTGCCTGTCGGATAGATGCCCTGGATGTAGAGCACAGGCTCTTTCGAGGTAGAAGCGTCCTTGACCACCTTCTGCAGGTCGTCGATGGTCTTGATGCTGTTGTCGTTGATGCGCTGGATGATGAAGCCCTTGGGCAGACCGGCATCCTTCAACTTGCCTCCGCTGACCTTGACCACCTCTAATCCGTAGCCGATGTTCAGCTGCTCCTTCTGCTCTTTGGTGATTTCACGGTATGTGCCGCCTAAGACGTCGAGGTCGGCATTCTTCACCACTTTCGTGTTGCCCTGCTGGTTCTTCAGCGTCAGCGTGGCGCTCTGCTTCTCCTTGTTGCGCAGGTAGGTGACCGTCACCTTGTCGCCCGGGCGCTTCTGGGCCATGATACCCTGCAGCTCGCCGAACTTCGTCACCTTCTGACCGTCGATGTGGGTGATGACGTCGCCCTTCTTCATGCCGGCATCCTCAGCAGCACCACCCTCGGTAATCTCTGCCACGTAGATGCCCTCCATCGTGCCGAGGTCTACCTCGTTGCCCTTCTCCTTCTCGCTGTCTACATAGACGTTGACGTCGCTGCCGGCAATGCCGATCATGGCGCGCTGCACGGCTCCGTACTGCTTGATGTCGTCGACCACCTTATTCATAATAGCGGTGGGGATGGCGAAGCCGTAGCCGATGTTCGAGCCCGTCTGCGAGTAGATCATGGCGTTGATGCCGATGAGCTCACCGCGCGTATTGACGAGTGCGCCGCCCGAGTTGCCCTGATTGATGGCAGCGTCGGTCTGGATCATCGACGACACACCCTGGCCCATCGTGCGCGCCTTGGCCGACACGATACCGGCGGTCACCGTGTTGTTCAGGCCCAACGGGTTGCCGACGGCCAGCACCCATTCGCCGACCTTCACCTGGTCGCTGTTGGCGATGACGATGGCAGGCAGCTGCTTGGCGTCAATCTTGATGAGGGCCAGGTCGGTCGTAGCGTCGGCACCGATGATGCGGGCCGAGTACTCCTTGTTGTCGTTCAGCGTCACCAACAGCTCGTCGGCACCGTCCACCACGTGGTTGTTCGTCACGATATAGCCGTCGGTCGAGATGATGACACCCGAGCCGGCACCCACGCGCTTTGGCGTCTGAACCTGACGCTGGCGGCGACCGCCGTTGCCCTGTCCGCGACCGAAGAACCCGCCGAACGGGTCGCTGAAGAAGTCCTCGAACGGGTCGCTATACTCCACGGTCTGAACCTTCGAGTTCTGCGTGTTCTTGATGTAGACCACCGACGGCAGCGATTTCTCGGCTGCATACGTCAGGTCTACCGGCTGTCCGGCGGGCAGCGATGTTACGGCCTGCAGGGGAGCCTGCTCAGGCGAGGTGGCAGCGTTGGTGTTGTTCAGAGCTGCTACGGAAAGTACGACAGCCACTAAGGCTGATGTCGGAACTGCGATGTTAATCACTTTTTTCATATCCATATTATTACTTTAAATTAATAAATCCGTTTTTGCGATTCTGACTGCAAAATTAAGCGCAAAGTTTAAGAAACTGACAAAATGTCATAAACTTTTGTCCCTATTTAACAATTGCGAGCCTTGTGTTAACGCTGCTTTGCGATTAACACTTTAATTCTTAAATAATTGATAAAATTAAGATTTGTCAGTATTTTTAGTTTTTTATATGCAATTATATGGGTGTTTTACCAAAATAATAGCACCGCGTAGCCGCTTATTCAAGAAAATTTTGTATCTTTGCAGCAACAATCTATTCCTGACACTATGAGAATACTTGCAATCAATCCCGGAATGATCTCCACGAAAGTGGGAATCTTCGATGACGAAACGCTGCTGATGCACGCTACGCTCAACCATCCGTTTGAGGAACTGTGCCAATATCCGTTCATTATGGACGAGTTCGACTACCGTAAAGAGAAGGTGATGGACGAACTGCGGCGCCAAGGATACGCCCTCGACTTTGACGTCGTCGTGGGGCGGGGCGGACTGGTGAAGCCCATTGAGAGCGGCGTCTACGAACTGAACGACAAGGTGATAGACGACACCATGCACCCCCGCATGCACCACGCTTGCAACCTCGGCTCGCTGATGGCCCTGAGCATAGCCCGCGAGATTGAGGGTTGCCGCGCGTTCATCGTCGACCCGGGCGTCGTCGACGAGCTTGACGACGTGGCACGCATCACCGGACTGCCCGAACTGCCGCATCAGACCATCTGGCATGCCCTGAACCAGCGCGAGATAGCCAAGCGCTACTGTCGCGAGCACGGCGTGAAGTACGAGGAGCAAGACCTCATTGTCTGCCACATGGGCAGCGGCGTGTCGTTCGCCATGCACCATCACGGGCGCGCCATCGAGTGCAGCGACGCCCTGAGTGGCGACGGACCTTTCTCGCCCTCGCGGGCAGGCATGTTGCCAACGGCGGCACTCGTGAAGCTCTGCTATAGCGGACAGTACACCGAGGCCGAGATGTTGCGCAAGATCAACGGCCACAGCGGACTAACGGCCCATCTCGGCACCAACGACGTGAGAGAGGTGGAGCGCCGCATCAGCGAGGGCGACGAGCATGCCAAGCTCGTGCTCGACGCTATGATTTACAGCATTGCGCGCTGGATGGCCTCACTCGCACCCACCACCAACGGCCATGTCGATGCTGTCATCCTGACAGGTGCCATTGCCAACAGCCGGTATGTCACCGACGCGCTCACCCGCCGGCTGAGCTTCCTCGCTCCCGTCTTCGTCTATCCCGGCGAGGACGAGCTGACGGCGCTGGCCATGAACGTCCTCAGGGCCATGCGCGGCGAACAGGAGATCAAGGTCTATTGCTGAAATAATAAGGTACTTCTGCACGGAATTACTCAAATAAATTTGGTATTTCGCTCACTTATTCGTACCTTTGCAGGCGGAAAGTAGTGCTCCGGTCTGTCGCTGGTGCCGTTAGCGGTACGAGAGGAAAGTCCGGGCAGCGCAGGACACCCCACTTGTGAAAATGCAAGCTATTGGTGACAGTAGGTGAAGGCAGAAGAGAACGACCGCCCGCAAGGGTAAGGGTGAGAAGGTGGTGTAAGAGACTACCAGGCGGCTGGTGACAGTCGTGCTGTGCCATCTGGGGGCTGCAAGTTCATGTAAACCATCGTCTGAGGGCTGTCCGTCCGAGGGCTTCGGCACACGGTGGAGGGTAGAATGCTTCAGCCGTGGGGTGACTCACGGAGTAGATAAATGACAGACGCTGGCCGTTGCGTCAGTACAGAACCCGGCTTACAGGGGCAGTACTTTCCGCTTTTTAAGATTTAAGATTGAAGATTGAAAATTGAAGATTCTTTGCAAGCAAAGCGAGCAAAGCTCGAGCGGAAGATTGAAAATTGAAGAAACTGGCGCAACGTGTTTGTAAGACGCTCGTATTGACCATCAAGTTCTTTACGGCCAAGCGGGTGATGGCCAAGGCATCAGCCTTGACTTATTCCACGTTGCTGGCTATTGTCCCCATCTTGGCCGTTGTCTTTGCCATTGCCCGCGGCTTCGGCTACAATAAATATATAGAGGTGTGGTTTCGCGACATCCTGGCTTCGCAGCCTCAGGCGGCCGACATCATTATTGAGTGGGTGAACAGCTATTTGGTACACACGCAGAGTGGCGTCTTTCTGGGTATCGGCTTGATTTTCATGCTCTATACGGTACTGATGCTGGTGAGCAACATCGAAGAGACGTTCAACGAGATTTGGCAGGTGACCAGTTCGCGTAGCATCTATCGCTCGTTCACGAACTATCTGGCAGCCTTTTTCCTGTTTCCAATCTTTATTGTCGTGACGACGGGTCTTTCCATCGTGATGACAACGGTAGCCAGCAGCATGCCCGACGTGCTGATGCTGGGAACGGTAGTGGGGTGGTTGCTCAACCTGCTGCCCTACGTCCTGCTGTCGGCGCTGTTCTTCGGGCTCTATGTGTCGATGCCTAATACCCATGTCGACTGGCGTTGCGCCATCGTGCCGGGTATCGTGGCTGGTGTGGGTATCCAATGGTTGCAGTTGTTCTACGTCCACTCTCAGATTTGGGTGACGGGCTATAACGCTATTTACGGTTCGTTTGCCGCCTTGCCGCTGTTCATGCTGTGGGTACAGATTTCGTGGACTATCTGTCTTTTTGGCGTAGAGCTGACCTATACCAATCAGAACCTTAACCGATTGGGAATCAATTTGGAAGAAGAAAACTTTCATCCTTATATTGAAATGGGTGACAACGAGCGCGACGATCAGTCGGTAGCGGTATATGCAGACGGAATTGATGGACTTTGATGAATGAAGATGAGATATTTTTTTGTGTTGATTGGGTTGGTTGCCTTGTTGGCCTCTTGTGGCAACAGCAGAACGTCGCAGGCCGTGCTGGAGCAGAAGATTGACAGTATCAGGGCATTGGAGGTGAAGCGTCAGTTGCGGATGAAAGGCATCAAACTAGACGACGTGACGCCTTTCCAGATGTTTTATGATAGCCTGTATTTGCAGTCGTTACCCATCAGCTATTCCGAGGACTATGTGACGTCGTTGCCTGGCTTCAGACTGGTGCCTCCGGCGCTTGTGGCATATCTGGATTTAGAGGGGAAGGAGTCGCCAAGGGCTATTGCGCTGCCCGAGACGTTGGGCTCGCGCTTAGTGCTGTTGGCAGCCGATGTTGATGATGGGGAATACGAGCTATGGGTGTATTCGCTCGACAGCGAGTGCATACCCGTTGACAAACTGCTGATCTACGAACCCAGCCGTTTCTCGGAGAAGAAGTTGGCAAACGAGAACCGCGACGTGTTCTTCTCGATTACCAGCTATTTGGAAATCAGCGTGATGGAATATGCTGACGACGATGACTCCGTAGGGCAACTCAGCACCTATGTCGTCGACGAAAGCAGGATGTTTGTAGAGAAACCCTACACGAAGGACTAATCCTTCAGCAGTTTGTCGAAGAAATCATTCAGGTCTTTGTCTAAGTCGGCCATCAACTCTTCGTCGATGATGACCGTCTGGTCGTCCACAACGAATAACTCGGCAATGTTCTCCTTGTCGTCATTCTCCAGTACGAAGGAGTAGGGCTTCAGGATGCCCATTGTCTCGGCCAGTTCCTTCTCTTTTTCTATCGAGCGGCGGATGACGCCTGTTATCTGCTCATAGAAATCCTCGTCCTTATTGTCAATCCATTGCTCGACGACGCAGCGGGTTATCTCGTTGTCGTCATCGTCGAAGGCCATCATCTCACCCGTCTCCTGGGTGACGCGCAAATGGATGTCGGTCATGACCGACGGACTGTCTGACGTAGGGAATTTCTCAGCTATCTTGCGGATAGCCCTTTCAATCTGCTGGCGCGTTTGTTCGTTTGCTTTCATCGTCTTGCGTTGTTATTCGTTTGCAAAAGTAGCAAAAAGATTTGTATCTGCAAACGATTACGATTTTTTTTTGAAAAAAAACGCTTCCTCGCGCGTGTATTATATAAAAATGTTGTATCTTTGCAGATGCAAACTACAGCTTTGCTTACTGAAAACAAATCAATGAGTAGTAAGATATCACATTCGGGCGTTGTGGAAAAAGTGTCTGAGGGATGCGTAACTGTGCGTATTCTCCAGACTTCGGCATGTGCTGCCTGTAAGGTGGCGGGCCATTGCAACGCTTCGGAGTCGAAGGAGAAACTGGTGGAGGTGCGTAGCGACAGGGCTTCTGACTACAGAAAAGGCCAGCAGGTGGTGGTCTCAGCCTCGCGCGAGGTGGCCAACCAGGCGCTACTGTTAGGGTTTGGCGTGCCTTTCGTGGTGTTGGTGGGCGTGCTCTTCGTGGTGCTGCGACTGACGGGCAACGAGGGTGTTGCCGCTCTGTCGGGACTGGGTGCTCTGGTGCCTTACTATGTGATGCTGTGGTTGCTGCGCGAGCGTATCAGTCGTCGCGTATCCTTCTATATAGAATCAAATTACTAAAACAAATAACAAAACAAAACATTTATGGATTTCATCTTGATTGCAGTAATTGTCCTTGGAGCCATCGGCCTGATAGCCGCTCTCGTGCTGTTTGCCGCCTCCAAGAAATTTGCTGTCTATGAAGACCCCCGCATTGCTCAGGTTAGCGAGCTCCTGCCAGGTGCCAACTGTGGCGGTTGCGGCTTTGCCGGCTGTGGGGGTATGGCCGACGCACTCGTCAAGGGTGCCGACGCCGGCTCCATCGAAGGTCTGAACTGCCCCGTGGGTGGTGCCGACGTGATGGGGCAGGTGGCCGACCTGCTCGGAATGGCTATTGCCAATGGTGAGCCAAAGGTGGCCGTAGTGAGATGTAATGGCACTTGTGAGCATCGTCCCAAGATTGCCGAGTATGCTGGTCTGCGCACTTGTGCTGCTATGCACGCCTGTGGTGCCGGTGAGACGGCCTGCGGCTTCGGCTGCTTAGGTTGTGGCGACTGTGTGGAGGCTTGCCAGTTCGACGCTATCCGCATCAACGCCGAGACGGGTATTGCCGAAGTCGACGAGGAGAAGTGCGTAGCCTGCGGTGCCTGTGTAAAGGCTTGTCCGCGAAACATCATCGAGCTGCGTAAGAAAGGTCCGAAGGGTAGGAGAGTGTTTGTCTCTTGCGTCAATAAGGACAAAGGTCCGGCGGCCATGAAAGCTTGTGCCGTCAGCTGTATCGGCTGTGGCAAGTGTGAGAAGGAGTGCCCGTTTGGCGCCATTACCGTTGAGGCCAACCTGGCTTACATCGACCCGGAGAAGTGCCGTTTGTGTCGTAAGTGTGTGGTCGTCTGTCCGAAGAAGGCCATCCGCGACGTGAACTTCCCCACGCCGCCACCGGCTCCGAAACCCAAAGAGCCTGTAGCTCCGAAGCCTGTCGAGGCCCCGAAACCTGTTGAAGAGCCGAAACCTGTTGAAGAGCCGAAGCCTGTCGAGGCCCCGAAACCTGTCGAAGCTCCGAAGCCCGTTGAAGAACCGAAGCCTGTTGAGACGCCCCAACCGGCTCCCAAGAAGGTGTCTCGCGGAGCCATACTCGATACCGACTCAAGTATTTCCATCAAATAAGAAAGGAGACGATAGATTATGAATATCAGAACATTTAGTATAGGTGGAATACACCCCGAAGAGAACAAACTGACCCACGAGGCGGCAACCAAAGTGGCCGCTCTGCCGAAGCAGGCGATCTTCCCGTTGAGTCAGCATATTGGTGCCCCTACGAAGCCCGTTGTCCAGAAGGGCGACAAGGTGAAAGTTGGCACGATGATAGCCGAGGCTGGCGGTTTTGTGTCGGCTCCGATTTTCTCCAGCGTTAGTGGTACGGTGTTCAAGATTGATACCGCTATTGATGCTACTGGTTACCGCAAGCCCGTTATTATTATTAATGTGGAAGGCGACGAGTGGGAAGAGAGTATCGACCGCTCTGACAAGCTGGAGTTGGTGAAAGATCATCCCGAGCTGACACCAGAGGAGATTGTCAACCGCGTGAAGGCTGCTGGTGTCGTCGGTATGGGTGGCGCCTGTTTCCCCACTTTCATCAAACTGACTCCGCCGCCAACGGCTAAGGCCGAGTGCGTGATCATTAACGCCGTAGAGTGTGAGCCTTACATCACAGCCGACTTCCGTCTGATGATGGAGAAGGCCGACCAGATACTCGTCGGACTGGAGCTGCTGATGAAGGCTGCCAAGGTGACGAAGGGCTACATCGGTATCGAGACCAACAAGATGCCCGCTATCGAACTGCTCACGAAGAAGTGTGCTGAAGCATTCTCCGCTTCGGAATATACCGTCGAGGTAGTGCCTTTGAAGCAACGCTATCCGCAGGGCGGCGAGAAACAGCTTGTCGACGCAGTTATCGGTCGTCAGGTGCCTGCGCCTCCTGCTATTCCTGTCAACGTGGGTGCTATCGTTCAGAACGTGGGTACTGCCTTTGCCGTCTACGAGGCCGTGATGAAGCACAAGCCCCTGTTCGAGCGCTATACGACGGTTACGGGTAAGCGTCTGCAGAGTCCCGGTAACTTCCTCGTCCGTATGGGTACGCCGATGAAGGACCTGATTGACGCCTGCGGCGGTATGCCCGAGGGCGACAACAAGCTGTTGGCTGGTGGTCCGATGATGGGTAAGGCGCTGACCAGCGTCGAGGTGCCTATCTGTAAGGGAACTAACTCCGTGACGATAATCAGCGACGACGAGGCCCGCCGCAAGGAGCCCCAGCCCTGTATCCGTTGTGCCAAGTGTGTCGGCGCCTGTCCGATGGGACTGGAGCCGTATCTGTTGGCCAAGCTGTCGGAGGTGAAGAATTGGGAGCGTGCTGAGCGCGAGGATATCGTCAGCTGTATTGAGTGTGGCTCGTGCCAGTTTACCTGTCCCGCCCACCGTCCGCTTCTCGACAACATCCGTCAAGGTAAATCAACAGTCATGGGTATCATCCGTGCCCGTAATGCTAAAAAGTAAACATCGCTATGGGAAAATTAATAGTATCATTATCGCCACACGCACACGGAACAGATACCGTAGAGCGCAACATGTACGGCGTCATCATCGCCCTGCTGCCTGCGCTGCTCGTGTCGTTCTACTTCTTCGGGCTTGGATCTGTTGTCGTTCTTGCAACGAGTGTGGCTGCCTGCGTCCTGTTAGAGTGGGCTATCAATAAATTCATGCTGAAGAATCTGCGCAACACCGTGCTTGACGGTTCGGCCATCCTCACGGGTCTGTTGCTTGGCTTTAACCTGCCGTCGAACCTGCCGATATGGATCATTGTGATTGGTGCCATCTTTGCTATCGGCTTTGCCAAAATGCCGTTCGGCGGACTGGGCAATAATCTCTTTAACCCCGCACTCGTCGGTCGTGCTGCCCTGTTGGTGGCCTTCCCCGCTCAGATGACGACGTGGCCAAAGGTCGGTCAGCTCGGCAGCTATCTTGATGCTGAGACAGGTGCTACACCGCTGTCTATCATGAAGGATGCCATTAAGACCGGCGACGCTTCGGTACTCGACCAGCTGCCTTCGTCGCTCGACCTCTTCTTGGGTAATCATCCTGACGGAGCCGGCGCTATGGGTGAGATCTGTGCGCTGGCCCTGCTGCTCGGCCTGGCCTATATGCTGTGGAAGAAGATCATCACGTGGCACATACCCGTTTCGATTATCGGCACGGTCTTCGTTCTTGCAGGACTGCTGCATCTCGCTAATCCCGCTTACGCCGACCCGTTTGCCGTCATCTGCTCGGGTGGTCTGATGCTGGGCGCCATCTTCATGGCTACCGACTATGTCACCTCGCCCATGACCGCCAAGGGACAGCTCATCTATGGCGTCTGCATCGGCCTGCTGACTGTTGTCATCCGTAACTGGGGTGCCTATCCTGAGGGAATGTCGTTCGCTATCCTCATTATGAACGCCTTTACACCTCTTATTAATAATTATGTCAAACCCAAGCGCTTCGGTGAAGTGCCCGCAAAACAGTAAGAAGCTATGAAGAAACTTGAATCAACGCTTACGAACATGGTGCTGGTACTCACATCAGTCGCCGTCATCATGGGTGGTATCCTGGCCCTCGTGAACCATCTGACCGAGGGACCTATCAGCGAGGTCAACAAGAAGAAGACCGACGACGGCATTAAGGCCGTTATGGTGTGCGACAACTTGGTTGTTGCGCAGACAGATACTGTGAAGCAGGATATTAACGGAAAGGAATATACCTATATCATTTATCAGGTGAAGGACGCTCAGGGCAAGGATCTGGGTGCTGCTGTCGAGAGCACCACGATGGGCTTTGGTGGCGACCTGAAGGTGATGGTCGGTTTCGCCCCCGAAGGAACTATTTTAGGCTACACGCTCTTGGCGCATACCGAAACACCGGGACTGGGAGCCAAGGCCGACAAGTGGTTCCAGAAAGGCGAGAAGGGCGACATCGTCGGTAAGTCGCCTGCCGAGCCGCTGACGGTCTCGAAGGACGGCGGTCAGGTGGATGCCATCACGGCTTCTACCATTACCAGTCGCGCCTTCCTGCTCGCTGTGAACAATGCTTATAACGCTTACAAAGCAACGCCTGTTGATGCAGAAACCGGTGCCACTAAGCAGATTGAAGATTGAAGATTGAAGATTGAAAATTGAAGATTATGAACTATATAAGCATTATCAAGAATGGCATCGTGAAGGAGAACCCCACGTTCGTCCTGATGCTCGGTATGTGTCCCACGCTGGCCACAACCACCTCGGCCATGAACGGTATGTCGATGGGACTTGCTACGATGGCGGTGCTCATCTGTACCAACTTCGTCATCTCGTGCTTGAAGTCCGTCACCCCCGACAAGGTGCGCATCCCTGTGTTCATTGTCGTCATTGCCGCTTTCGTCACTATTCTGCAGTTGGTCATCAAGGCCTTCCTGCCTGATATTGATGCTGCGCTCGGACTCTTTATTCCGCTGATTGTGGTCAACTGCGTTATCCTCGGACGTGCTGAGGCTTTTGCTGCGAAGCAGTCGCCCGTAGCCTCGCTGTTCGACGGTATTGGTATTGGTTTGGGGTTCACGCTCGGTCTGACGCTGCTCGGCATCTGCCGCGAGCTGCTCGGCTCTGGCTCCATCTTCGGACTGACGCTGCTGCCCGAGACTTACAACATCCTGCTCTTCGTGCTGCCTCCGGGTGCATTCATCACCCTTGGCTTCCTTATTGCAATTGTGAATAAACTGCGCAATGCTTAATGTTTAATGTTTATTCTTTAATGTATAATCATGGAATACATACTGATTTTCATTAGCGCCATCTTTGTGAACAACATCGTGTTGTCACAGTTCCTCGGTATCTGTCCGTTCCTCGGCGTTTCAAAGAAGATAGATACATCATTAGGTATGTCGGCAGCTGTCGCCTTCGTGCTGACGCTGGCTACTATCGTCACCTACTTGGTGCAGAAGTTTGTACTCGACCCCTTCAACCTGCAGTATCTGCAGACGATTGCCTTCATCCTCGTCATCGCCTCGCTGGTGCAGATGGTTGAGATTGTGCTCAAGAAGGTGTCGCCCGCACTCTATCAGGCATTAGGCATCTTCCTGCCCCTGATTACCACCAACTGCGCCGTACTGGGTGTTGCCATTCTGGTTATCCAGAAAGACTACTCGCTCTTAGAGTCGGTCGTCTACGCCTTCTCTACGGCTATTGGCTTCGGCCTGGCCCTGACGGTTTTCGCCGGTATGCGTGAGCAGTTGGAGTTGGTTAAGATTCCCAAGGGTATGCAGGGTATGGCTATCGTCATGCTCTCCGCAGGTCTCTTGAGCCTCGCCTTTATGGGCTTCTCAGGTGTTGACGGCGGTCTGAAGGTGCTTTTCGGTCTTGACTGATACCTACTTCTGATTACCTTTTCCTGGCGCGCTAATGTGGCGCAATACCTAAAACCCCGATTTTAGGTATTGCGTCACTTTTTTTTTCGCCGTACCTTTGCACCCGAATTTGAAAAGTAAAGGTATGAAAGCAGTAATACTCACAATCGTTCTTGCCTTATCGAGTCTTTGCGTGGCGGCACAAGAGTCGAAGTTGACGATAGGCGGCTATGGCGAAGCTGTAATGACTCGCAATTTCTACAGTCAGAGTTTTAACCGCTATAAGAAACCCGAGAACTATGCCAACGATGATAGTCACGGACGCTTTGATCTGCCCCACGTCTGCGTGAATCTTGGTTACGATTTCGGCAAGGGCTGGACGATGGGTTCCGAGATTGAGTTCGAACATGGCGGCAACGGTACCGCTGTGGAGATAGAGGCTGAGGAGGCTGGTGAATACGAGGCCGAGGTGGAGAAAGGCGGCGAGGTGAACATCGAGCAGTTCTGGATCAACAAGGCATTCGCCGGTGGTAAGGTCAACATCAAGGCTGGCGAAATTGTTGTTCCTGTAGGCTACAGCAACGCCCACCACGAACCCAATCAGTTCTTCACCGTCTATCGTCCTGAAGGCGAAGCCACCATCATGCCAAACACGTGGCATCAGGTTGGCCTCTCGTTGTGGGGACGTCTGAAAAACTGGCGTTACGAGGCTCAGCTGCTATCGGGCTTGAACTCCGAGAGTTTCACGGCTGAGAACTTCGCTCACTATGGCGCTACCAGTCCCTACGAGTTCAAGGTGGCCAACAACTATGCCGGAGCGGCGCGCATTGACAACTATTCCGTTAAGGGACTGCGTGTTGGACTGAGCGGCTATTACGGTTATACCTTCCGCAACACCCTGCGCACTCCGGGCGGCCAGTACGACGATGTGACAGGAGCCCTCGCTATCGTTGCACTCGACTTCTCGCTGAACCGCTGGAACTGGATTGTCAGAGGCAATGTTGACTATGCTCACCTCAGCGATGCCGACAAGATTTCTGCCTATAACCAGGCTAACTGGACGCATCATAAATATCAGGACGGAAATCCCCACCATTATAGTAATATAGGTAGTCATGCTGTAGCTTATGCAATTGAGGCTGGCTATAACGTCTTCTCTCAGATTCCCAAGCTAAAGCAGGAGAAGCTCTATGTCTTCGGACGCTTCGAGCATTACAACACGATGGCATCGGGCACCTATAAGTCGTTGTACGCGTACACGAAGAAATACCGTTGTGCCTTCGGTCTGAACTACTCGCCCGTGAAGCAGATAACTATCAAGGGCGAATACTCCTACCGCTTCTTTGAGAAACCAAACAACAACGGTCTCGATGCTGACAGTCCGCTGTATAAGCAGCCTTACAACAACGAGCCCAGCGTCAGCTTGGGTGTGACGTATTGCGGGTGGTTTTTATAAATGGATAATTGAAAGTTGATAATGGATAATTGATAATTAAAATGAAAACCAAGAATCTTTTGAAAATGGCAGTATTGGCTGCCTTACTTTCCAACGGCTTCGCTTCTTGTTCGAGCGACGATGATGCCGACACCACAGTAGTAACGGGTACGCAAGCAGCCCTCGACCAGGCCTGTGCCGACTGGAAGACCGCCCGTGCCAACTGGGAGAATACCGAGGCGTTCCTTTTTGGCGCTGCCGATGTGTATTCCATCGACCCCCACACAGACACGTGGCCTGTAGCCGCCAACGACTTGGCTGACGTGCTGCGCGATGCCCAGGCCATGTCCAATCTTGACAACTTCATCAAGACGGCCAACTCTGGCATTCTGGGCTATCATGGCTTGGAGTATGTGCTCTTCCGTCAGGGCCAGCCCCGTAAGATTGACCAGATTACCAACTTGGAGTATCAGTACATCTGCGCCGTGGCCAAGGATCTCTATAACGCTACGGCGACATTGGAGGCCAGCTGGGACTCGAAGGAGAGTAATGCCGAGCGCCACCAGATAGCTCTCAACTACGTGGCTACCCATAACGCCCTCAACGAAGATGGCGACGCAGAAGGTGCCTTGGACTCGTTCCAGAACTTCGGCAAGGCGTTCAAGATTCCTGGTACGGGCGACTGGGAGACGGCCCTCGATGCTACGCTGGAGATTATCTCCGGTTGTCAGGAAATTATCGGCGAAGTGGGTGACTCAAAAATCGGTCTGCCTTATTCCCATGCCGATGTCAACTATATCGAGTCTCCCTATGCTTACAACTCCATCACCGACTTCTACGACAATATCGTGTCGTGCAAGAACGCCCTCTATGGTTCGATGGGAGCTACGACGCCTAACGACAAGTCGCTGATTTACTTCTGTCAGAATGCTGGTAATGCCACGCTGGCTGCCCAGGCTAATAAGGTGGTCGGTAAGCTCGACGTAGCGCTGACAAAGATCAAGGCTATGAAAGCACCGTTTGCCCTTTATTATTCTGACGCTTCGTGCAACGAGGCCATCAAGGCCCTCAGCGAGCTTGACGACGCTCTTGACGAGATGGCTGAGACGCTGAAGGGATATGCCGGCAATGCTACCGTTGAGGCTCAATGTAAGGTCATCAACGAGAATTATGTTGACAACGTTGTTCTCGCCACCTATCGTACGTTGGCAGACAATGCGCAGAAACTTTACCAATCTATCGTAAAAATAAAAGAGTAAAAACCATGAACAGATTATTATTATCAGGTGTTGTTCTCTTGGGTTGCTTCATCGCTGCCGGTTGTTCCGGTAGCGATGATGCCGTTCAACCCCTGACATGGGAAATTGGTGCCCCGACGGCCACCGACTTCCCCGAGGACTACTATGCTGGCGGACTCCTTGGCACCACGTCAGAGAACTCTTCTACCGCTTTCAAACAGCCATCAAAGGCCGTAGAGACTGCCGGCATGATGACAGCCTTCAACGAGGGAGAGTATCTTTTTGAGAAAGACTACAACACCAATACCGAAGGCGCTTTTCACGGCCTCGGCCCTGTCTATGTGCGTCGCGGTTGCCTCTACTGCCATCCAGGCTATGGTCATGGAGGCCGCCAGACGGAGTACAAGGCCGACACCCATCGCAACGGCTACCTGCTCGTCATTTACGACAAGACCACCAATGCCTACGTCCGCAGCGTGGCCGGTATGCCGCAGACGGGAGCTGTGAAACCCTTCAAGGCACCTGTCGACGAGAGCCAGATTCGCATCGCATGGAACAACTATACCGACGAGTGGGGCAATAGCTTCCCCGACGGTGAGACCTATTCGCTCATCTATCCTGAAGTCACTATTCCCTATAGCGCCTACTATGCTCCCGTGGTGGTGGCACGAGGCGGCAGCGACGTGACTTTGACGGAGGCCCAGTATAATCATGAGATAGGTGTGCTGCTGGAATCGACCATCGGCATCTACGGTACGGGCCTTACTGATGCTATTCCTGACGAAGACATCACCGCGCAATGGAAGTCTGAAAGTGAGTACTTTAATAGTATTGGCCGTACTGACGCCTTGAACCCTGCTATGTGGAATCAGGCTACCAACACCTGGAACAGCTACTATGCAAACACACTTCAGGGCGACGGCACGAAGTATGTGCGCCGCTACACCTATGCCCTCTCGCGTGGTCCTATTCTCGATGCTGCTGGCGCTAATGCCATTTGGAACATCACCAATGTCACGCGTCCCGACCGCCGCTACCATTACCTTGACCTTGCTGGCGTCTATTATGCCACGAAGTCGTCGCAAGACCCTGAGGTGCAGGCTGGTTTCACCGAGTATATCAACCGTATGGACCCCACCAATGCCCATCCCGAATGGCATACGGGCGACCTGCAGAAGGATATCTATACCTATCTCACCAGCAAGCAACTCGATGCCGAGATGACTCAGAACCAGTATAAGAACCTCATGATCTGGCATCGCGGACTGGCCGTTCCTGCTGCCCGCAACACCACGACGGAGGATTTCAAGAAGGGCAAGCAGCTCTTCACGCAGATTGGGTGTGCTGCCTGTCACCGCCCGTCGTGGCAGACTGGCGACGACAACATCCAAGATCCCAACAAACTCTTCACCAACACCGATATGCCCCGCTATCCGCATCAGAAGATATGGCCCTATACCGATTTCGTTCAGCACCGTCTGTGGATGAAGAACGACATCCGCACGGGCTGGTGCCGTACCACACCGCTGTGGGGACGCGGCCTGGCTGCCAAGTGTGGCAGTGGCGTAGAGCGTCTGCATGACTGTCGTGCCCGTAATGTCCTGGAAGCCATCATGTGGCATGGCTGTAAGAACGAGGGCGGCACGAGCGATGCTTACCAGACAGTCGTGAAATTCCGTAACCTGACAAAGCAAGAACGTGACCAAGTTATCTATTTCATCGAATCTATCTAAACTCATACTGACCCTATACACACTCATCATCGTGTGTATAGGGTTTGCCACCGTCATAGAGAAATACCGCGGCACGGCGTTTGTCGGCGAACACATCTATGGCGCCTGGTGGTTTTCTGCGCTATGGGCAGCACTCACGGTGGCTGCCCTTGCCTATTTCGTGCGGCAGCGGCTCTACAGGCGTCTGGCACTCCTCTTGCTGCACGCCTCGTTTGTCGTCATACTGGCAGGTGCTTTGACCACGCATCTGTTTGCACGTAGCGGCACCGTTAGCCTAAGGGAGGGCGATACTGTCGACGTGCCTGTCAAGATGACTCTGAAAGAGTTCCGCGTCATTAACTATCCTGGTACTGACACACCGCTCGACTATCAGAGCGTTATCTGTAAGGGGCAGGGGGGAGGGTCTTTCCTTATTTCCATGAACAACGTCGCAAATATCGACGGCTACCGTCTGTTTCAGCAGAGCTACGACTCCGACGGACAGGGCGTGACGTTAGGTTATCGCTACGATCCCTACGGCATCGCCATCACCTATACGGGCTATCTCATGCTGCTGTTAGGCATCATTGCCACCTTGTTTTCGCGCCATACGCAGATGCGTTCACTCTACCGTAAGGCCATGACGGCGGCGATGCTCCTGTTCTGTGTCAACGCTACTGCCGACGACCAGTTGCCCGTTGTCGACAAAGACATTGCTCACCGCATGGGAACCATCCACGTGCTTTACGCGGGCCGTATCTGTCCGCTCAACACCGTTGCCACCGACTTCACCATGAAGATGACGGGCAGCGCCTCGTGGCACGGCTATTCTGCCGACCAGGTTTTCTTCAGTTGGATGATTTATTATATGCCGTGGGAGAAAGAATTATGTAGACCCACCCCCCAACCCCTCCCTAAAGGGAGGGGAGTAGATACTCCTTCCAATGAACGAAGCGCTGTCCTTGAGATGTTCTATAGCGGACAGTTCACCAAAATCTTTCCTTATAGACTCAACAGACCCACCCCCCAGCCCCTCCCTGTAGGGAGGGGAGTAGATACTTCTGCTTCTGAAACTTTTTCCTCTGAGACTCCTTCCGCTGATACTTCTGCTTCTGAAACTTCTGCTCTTGAAGGTAATTACTCCCCTCCCAACAGGGAGGGGCAGGGGGGTGGGTCTGTTGGGGCTGGGTCGGTTGCCTGGTACCCCCCCGGCTCCCAAGTCCTGCCGCGCGAGATTCCCGTCAAGGAGCAGTTCTTCATCAAGCAGTCGATGGACTTCCTGACGGAGGCTATCGTGACGGGACAGCGCGAACGTGCTTTCGAGATTATCGCGAAGATCAAGCTCTTCCAGCGCGACATGATTGGCGACGTGCTGCCTTCCGAGCGCAAGACGCAGGCCGAGATCTTCTACAATCGGCTGCGAAGCATCAAGTTCCCCGTACTCATCACCGCCCAGCTCGGCTTGCGCTGGTGGCTCAGCGGACATATCCCCCTGAGCAATGGCTACGAGACGATGCTCTTCATGGCGTGGGTGCTGTTGGTGCTGACGGTAGTGCTCTTCCGCAGAGTCCGTATCATCCTGTTTATCGGCCCCCTGGCTGCCCTCTGCTGTCTGCTGGTGGCTATGATGGCGGGCAGCGGCTCAGAAATCACCCCCCTGATGCCCGTCCTGCAGTCGCCGCTACTCTCCGTCCACGTCATGACGGTGATGTGTGCCTACGCCCTCTTCGTCATCCAGATGCTATTAGGCCTCTACGCCCTCTTCCTGATAAGAAGAAGCTCGCAGCCCAATTCTTCACTCTTCACTCTTCACTCTTCACTAAAAAGAACAACCGCTCTTTCTCAGTTTCTTCTCTATCCCGCCGTGTTCCTACTCGCCATCGGCATTTTCCTCGGTGCTGTCTGGGCCAACGTATCGTGGGGTAACTATTGGTCGTGGGACCCCAAGGAGTCGTGGGCACTTATCACGCTCATGGTCTACGCCGTTCCGCTCCACCGCTCGCCTCTCACCACCCGCCGCTCGCCCCTCGCTTACCATGTCTATATGGTCGGTGCATTCCTCGCCGTCCTCATCACCTACTTCGGCGTGAATTTTTTATTAGGCGGGATGCACAGTTATGCTTGAAAATCACTACCTTTGCACTCAAATAACAATGTAAGACAATGAAGAACTTGAAATTGTATGAACCCAGCGACAAGATGATAACGCTGATCAAAGACAACTACAGCGTGCTGCAGGCCCTCAGCTCCTTTGGCATCAACCTCGGCTTTGGCGACAAGACGGTCAGCGAGACGTGCCAGCTGAACGGGGTCGACACCTACACGTTCCTGGCCGTTGTCAACTACACCATCAACGGCTACGGCTCGTTCGACGACGACGAACAGATCAGCGTGTCCACGCTGTTGCACTACCTCAAGGCGAGCCACACTTACTACCTCGACTTCCAGCTGCCCTTCATCCGTCGCGAGCTGCAGGACAGTATCAGCGGCGACGATGCCTTAGGTTCGCTCATCATGAAGTTCTACGACGAATATGCCCAGGAAATACGCCGCCACATGAAGTACGAGGAGAAAACGCTCTTCCCCTACGTTGAGTCGCTACTTGCCGGACAGCCCATGAACGACTACAACATCGAGACCTTCTCGAAGCATCATGAGCAGACCGACAAGAAGCTGCGCGAGTTGAAGCTCATGATAATCAAATACCTGCCTGCCGACGCCCATCGCAACAACCTGCTGACGGCTACCCTCTACGACATCTACAACAACGAGGAATGGCTGCGCCAGCATGCCGAGGTCGAGGACAACATCTTCACGCCGGCCATCAAGCGCTTGGAGCGAATGATCACCCAGGACGATGTTTCAAAAAACATCTCGTCGATGGTGTTCAAGGGCGGACAGGACAACAGCGAGCTGCTCAGCGACCGCGAGCGCGACGTCATTATTGGCGTCGTCCAGGGGTTGCTCAACAAGGAGATTGCCGACCGCCTGTGCATCTCTGTCAATACGGTCATCACCCATCGTCGCAACATTGCCCGCAAGCTCCAGATACACTCGCCCGCAGGTCTCACCATCTATGCCATCGTCAACGGCCTCGTCGATATTTCGAGCGTCAAACTGTAGCGAATGTCGGATAGACTGCTGACGCGCCAGGGAGTTGCACCGGAGTTTGCAACCAGGTGATGGTCGCCCGTATTTTGGCAGTCAGAACAGCAGCCGTTTCCGACAATAGGTATGTGGCGCACTTGTAGATGTTAGCGACAGCCACGTGTTAGATGGTCGGAGTGCCGAATGGCGGTGCAAAGATACGGCGAAAGATCGGACGGTGCAAGAGCTTTGTGGAGGCTGGTGGAATCCTAAATTGTCAAGTGGCTGATCGTCAGTGCTGTATAGGCCGTTCTGATGCCTATCGTCCCTTGACGTCTTTCGTCCTTCGCGTTTCTCGCCTTTCGCTCCTTGCGTGCGTGTGCACACGCTTCAGCCGAAATGGTGAATGTTGGTGACACCCAGCACACCTGATACTGATTATCAGACACTTGCAGCGGTGTTTGGTCGCACCAATACCCACACCAATGGTCGCACCAAGTGTCGCACCAACCCTTTTCTGCCAATGTTTCACGCCAAAAGCTAAAAACGTACAAGCCCCTCATGAAAATTTCACGGCCTCTCATAAAATTCTCACGGCCTCTCGTAAATGTTTCACGGCCCGCCGTTACTTCCTGGTGTCACCTTTGGTGCGACTATAGGTGTTACTTACCTCAGAAAAATAGATCCTGATTTTCAGATAGTTAAGTGCCAGGTGTAAGAGGTGTTACCTGTTGTTTTTATAAAAGTGTAGTAGTGCATTATGTATTCAACATTCTCTGGCAAGACACATGCTGTTTCGAAAAAAGTGACAGATAAATTTGGAAGTTACGAGAATTATTTCTATTTTTGCAGTCGACAGAAAACATTTGATGCAATGAGTACAGAGACGATGACGCAGCTGATAGCTGATTACTTCAAGACACAACCCGTCCTGAAGGTCTGGCTCTTCGGCTCCTATTCGCGTGGTGAGCAGAATGCTGACAGCGATGTTGACATATTAATAGTGCCAGATAAGATGGTCGGTCTGTTCAAGCTGAGCGGTATGATGCTCGACTTGCAAGACCTGCTTCAGAAGCGGGTCGACCTTGTTACAGAGAAGGGCCTGCTCCCTTTCGCTCGTGAAAGTGTTAATCGTGATAAAATTCTGATTTATGAGAGAGCCGCTTAGAGATAAGAGTCGGTTGGAGCATATTTTGGAAGCCATCGAAAGGTTGCAGATGTATGCCGGCCATCTTTCGCGCGAAGAGTTGGAGGCTGATGTGTTGCGATACTACGGAATTGTCAAGAATATTGAGATTATAGGCGAAGCAGCCAATATGCTGACAACCAGGTTCAAGGATGCCCATCCCGATGTTGCGTGGCGCGACATATCAGGTATGAGAAACTTCTTGGTTCACGAGTACTTCCGAGTTGACAGCGATACTGTCTGGGCTGTCATTCATAGTGAAATCGTGGAATTGAAAGAACACATAATCCATTACCTCTTGGAAACCGACTGGAAGGAGTGGGAAAAATAATTATCGTTTCAAGGAGATAACCAAAGAAATGTGACTTTCTCTGACCGTTCTTGACAATTGTCATTTTGAAGCGAGGGGATTGTCAGACGTATATTTGAAACACTTTTTAGAAACTGAAGAACTGACTATCATTTTCCATTACAAATAGCATTTTTTGCATTTTATAAATCAGCGAAAACGGAAAAAACTTTTCATTTTTCGCTGATTTTTAAGCATGGAATACCAGATTTCAAAATAAAGCGACTTATGTGGCAGCTTTGATTATTACGGCCTCTCTACAACTTTGGTTCTGCCTCCATATCGTTATCCTTCTCTTCAGTCTTCCTAAAATCCGCAGATAATTTTTCAATGGTCTAATTTTGCCGCCATTTGAGACATGTCTGTCTGTTTTTAGCCATACAAGCGTGTAATCCGACGGGACA